>Ga0255336_100063_pt1 | contig 261736 bp, 262 predicted proteins | sample MeOH1_35cm_T3_17_FD_189102 | JGI IMG/M metagenome (GOLD analysis project Ga0255336, IMG submission 189102) | Sandy soil microbial communities from University of British Columbia, Vancouver, Canada - MeOH1_35cm_T3_179 | ecosystem: Engineered > Artificial ecosystem > Sand microcosm > Unclassified... | reverse complement strand
GGTCGGGTTCCACAGCCTGACGGTTTGATCGTCTGAGGCCGACGCCAGCAGCGAGCCGTCGGGCGAGAAGGCCACCGCGCTCACCGAGTCAGTGTGTCCCTCCAGCTTCTGTAGCTCCGGACTCCACATTGCTGGAGTGACCGGACACTTCCGGATCCATGCCGGGATCCGGCCACAGATGTTCCTCACTATACTGGTCTGCGGTGCGAAAATCACTGCCGACGAATAAACCTGAAGGGGTGCAGAGTCGGCGATATATCGGTTAGCAAGAATAATTCGTCGCGCGTCCTCAAGAAAAGATGATAAATGAGTTGAATTGTTTACCTGCCCCCTCATATATTAGTGCCAATCCTCTCTCTCGAAATTCCTGGAGGTCACTTACCGATACAAATGATTGCAATACGCCGATATACCCAATGACTTCGGCGATCCTGTTCATTAGACTGAGAGCTTCAAGCCAGTGCAGGAAGTGCTTCTGCAAGAACACGTGCACTTCGTCATCGTCATGAATCTGAACCTTGCCATGCTGGACATGGTGTACCCAGTACCGGCACGCATACTGAAATGCGGGTGAGAGACGTTTGCTGATCATGGCTGAGTCAACCTCCCGTCGTGGCTGGCCTGGATAAAGGTCGCATAAGTTTTCCCGTAGGCCATCAGGGCCTGACAGCAATTCCAGACATCTCGTCAGCAGTAGTTGATGTGTTTGTGGGCCGTCCACTCCAAAAGGTTGATCTCGAAGTTTGTCGCTTAACAGGAACTCGCTGAAGGACAGATGAAGGGTCCGGACTGGTGTCTCAGTGTCGGGAGGAACCCGCAAAACGGAATGCAGCGGGCGCAAGCGGAGCCTAATGGTCGCTGAAGACACTTGCAGAAGGGCTGCCAGGGACGCCACGGAAAGCGGTTCAGCAAGAATGACAATAGATCCAACGATCATCCGTAACTCCTGGTATAGCTTCTCCTTTTCACGCGAGTTGCTTAATGTCGCTGGCAGTTGCGTGAGCACAGGAAGGTATGTCTGTTCCATCTGCTCCAAATGGCCCGTCCCTTGAAATTGTAAGATCGTTTCAAGTCGCTCTTGAGGATTCCAGTTAGGGTCGCCCACGTAACGATACACAGTCGCGGCAACGATAAATAGTGGAACGGCCATATGGACCAAAGCTTGAAGGACCTCGTCGCCCGGCCAGTCACGATCTAGTGGTGCATCCAAAGGCGGGTCGACATTGTAATTCTTCCGGATCTCCGAAAATGCATCCTTCAAAAAGGCGGAGATGTCATGCTGAATCGTTGTTCGGGGAACTTCATCGTGGAGGACCAGGTCCTGATGAGCGTCGACAGACATCTTCTTGAATTCCAGCAGAATAGGTAGATCGGGCCGGCTGGTCAGAAAGAGTCTGAGACGAATAGTCTTGATCCGAGATAGTCGAGGCCACAAATCGAGAATCGCTTTGATGTCACGTTCCTTCTCGCACTCATCCAAAGCATCTACCACCACTATCAAGGTCGGACAGCCACTGGTAGGGAGGTTCAATTTTTGTAATGGTTGATAAATCAACTTGTCGAACTGTTCACCCAACAACTTGTCAAAGATAAAAGGATCGGAAGCAATCACTTCGGTGACTAGGGTACCCAACCCTGGTATCTTCAACACGAGCTCCCGGGTAATCGTGGAGAAGAATCGTGAAGCGGAGCACCGGTCGCCTTCACCTCGGTTGAAAAAGAAGCTAGCTCCAAGGCGACCTTGCTCGGCCAACCACGCCGCGAGAGTCCGAGCGATAGTCGACTTGCCCGTGCCTGCCATGCCGTTGAGCCAGAAGATACTCTTGCTGTGGGGTTCTTGAGCCCAGTCTTGAATTTGACGTAGTAGGTCGACGCGCGTGGCGGGATGACAGGTGATGCAATCTTCACCATAGGAGTTGAACATTGCCCCTTTGGCATATGGTAATCTGTCCAAGGCGAGCTTGATCTCTACAGGTCGCTGTTAGATCAAGGTGAGAGCAAAGATCTGGCAAGGAGAGGACGCTGGTGATGAAGGGGTTACTCACCCCTTGAACACTTATCAATCTCCTCTTTTAACCGGATGAACGCGTGCTCTCCCTCACCATACATAGGAGGGATAAACACGTTAAATATTCCCAGAAGACAGTATGCCATATCCTCTTTTCTTTTGGTTTTCCGTTTCGCTGCCCATCGCATCCGCTCCTGGACGCTGAAATTGGGCAAAAGGGCGCCGCGGAGAGCGATAATCGGAATTTCGGTAGTCTCGTGAATTTCCCGCTCGAGCATCTTCCTGTCACCTAGCCACACTCCTTCTCGCGAAAAGAATTCGACTGATTTCGGAGCAAGGAGTTCTTGAAGGGTCCAGCCCCGTGTGAACCATCTGCTTTTCCGAAAATCTGATTCCCATGTCCGCTCGGTCCGGTTGTGGTTGGTGCCTACCGAAACGTCCGATAGGTACACGTAGCACTTTTCCGCATCATGGTACCAGCGAAACATTGAGACAATGGCTTCTGCGAGCTCAGTGTGGTTTGCTTTGTCGATGCAGCATGTGTCCACCCAGCAATATTGTAGGCCATCTTCCCGAGCTTGTTCCGCACAAAACTGAATCTTGGTACGGCCCCTCTTGCTCCAGCTGGATCCATTTTGCAGATCGTCGAAAGTCACCTCATCGTCATCAGCTCCCCAAGTATGTGAAAGGATCGCATAGCTCGGAATGTTTTCGATCAAGTTCTTGGTCAGGCTCAGCCTACCATGACGACCAAATTTCAAAAGGCGCATCGTGGTAATGGCGATCTTAAGAGACGTTGAAAAGCGCGTGCTAGGTAGAGAACACAATAGGTTCTATTACTGGAGAACGCTTGTTAGGACGTGTGTTGTGCGAACCTCACTGTCGTAAGGGAGGCCGTTGAGGCAGTCTGTGTCAGAGAAGCCGTTGGAGGAGGTCGTATCGCAATGGCATCAGGATAGGGTTCGAGGTCGGAGTTCAGGTGCAAGTGTGAGTGAAAGAGCGGGTCTGTGAGTCCGCAACTGACATAGCTCGTCGACGGCTTTGCAGGCACTTATAGTCGAGCCATGGCCACAACTGTACAGAAGAATGGGAAGGGTGCATGTTAAAGAGTGCTCGATCAGGCTGAGAATCCGGCAATACGCTGATTCACCTAGTTGAATGATGATTCGTCAACTCGCCCATTTCTTGTCTTGGCTCTGGATGAAAGAAAGTTCATGTGTCCGTGAGAGTAGGCCAGTTTCGGGAACCACTGTATGCTCCGGAAGGATAGCGCAGATCCACCCGACGTTGTAAGACTTTGGGTTTAGGACGGACGTGGCCATTGAAAGTAAATTTGACAAGGAATCCGTCGCAGTGGAAGAGAGTCATATTGTTGACCAAAGTCTGGACTCCTGCCCTGAGCCAGTTGACCCTGAGCCAGTTGACCCTGAGGATGAGAGATGTATGAGATTGATGTCTGAGGGAGGGAGGGCTGCGACTGAGCAGCAGATATTTATGTGCCTGGTTGCCACAAGTGCTTGGTAGGATCATTCACAGAAATGACAGCCGTCCAGCGCTGTGATTGGCTGCAGTATTCAAGATCTTGGCGATGGCAAATCTCACAGCCAATCAGAGCGCTTGATTTACAATCCCTCCAGAATTCCTGAATCGAGGTGTTCAACACAAACAATAGTATGAACGGCAGACAACCCCTTCCCATGCTCACAACATTTCTCTCTGGCTGGGTGTCGATTCAGCAAGGCATCACGAAGAGCTTCCGATTCTGTGCTCAAGCTGGTCGAATGGGGACTGCAAGCGCTTGCCGTGTCAAAAACTCAGAGGACCGTCTTTGTCAGTCACGACCCTTCTGGTCGCGCAGCCATCTTGCCAGCTGACTGCTAGCGACCTGGCTCCGGCAATAAGATGCGTACAGTACCCTGACTATCACTTGCTCACCTTTGCCGCTTTGGCGGCAGTCCATTATTCCGCAGAGCGCACCCCCTTTCCAGTGCTCTCGAGCCTTGACCCAGGACTTCTCGATACAGCACATGCTTGTTCTCATTTCTACACCCTCTCATAACGCGGAACGACCCATCAGGTTATTCAGGTATCCCTCCGGCCAGGTCGCGATCAATGAGCATGGCCGGTTGGGTCCGGCGGCGACTGGATGAAATCGTGCTGACCGAAGGCGAGGGATGAAAGGTGGTCGGGAATTGCTCCTACTGGTGGCGAATGGGCTGGTCTCACCCGGCAAGTGAAATTCTGATGGAAGCTCTGTCAAATCACGTGTCACGTCATCCTGACCAGACAGCTAGAACCCTCTGGATCCCTGCGACACTTTCAGGTTCACTAGGTGACCCTACCCTGCCTGCACCTCAGGATCCGTCATTGCTTTGCGCAAGACCTCTCTCATCCGCTCATAAAGGTCTTCATCCTCAACTTTCCACTTCTTGTCATTCGGGAATACCACCATGCGCAGTTCCTCAAGCCAGGGAATTAATGGTTGAAAGTATGGGGTAACATTTGTGAGCATCGTTTCCATGAATCTGGCTTCATCATCAATGGTGCCAGACTTCATTTTGGCGAGTTCTCCCGTGGTCATGAAGTTCCAGTTTTCGAATTCTGACACGACTTTGGGTTGCTCATTCGGCCCATCGTAATGAATGCAGACCCAGAACAGGACCCAAAAGAACGACTCTAGATCGTGCATGAAAGAATGCAGCTCGCCAGAGAGCGCTCCAATGGCCATGAAAACTTTGGTTCCTGTTTTGTCGAGAGCGCCAGAGATTTTGAGACGCTTTTCTTTGATTGCGAGATCGAGGTCGATTAAAAATCCAGGCCAGGTTGAATTGTCTTCGTTCACCAAAACATTGTTCAGTGATATGTCTCGGTGCAGGATGCCGGCTTCTTTGTGGAGCGATTCATGTCCTACCACAGTCAGTCTCGAGCATCGCCAAGTGCTGTCATCTCCATGTGATTGCAGAACTTGCCCCTGAATACCACATCCACATACCTGTAATAGCGCCCTCCAGCGCAGCAAGCAGCGCCACTCGCGAATTTGCTCTGTAGAGCGGCCGTCCACAATCTTGCAGGATCACACGTCGATGTATGCGATCACGTGTTGGGGAGTCTGTATTTTGAGGGGTGGTTGGAGCAATTGCGGGCATTCTTAACGACGACAACGATGCGTTGGTCGTGCTGGTCCGAGCCTTTTGGATCTTCAGTTGAGTCATGCTGCGAACCAAGTCATCGTCTTTCTTCTTCTTCCTCTCTTCCTCCGTCCTCATTCTCGCAATCACTTTGTAGGCGTTTTCCGCTCCCCCAATATCCAAGCCTTTGCGAACATTGTCAACCATGGTATCGTCTTGCCCACCGACACAGACCGTTTCATGGTGATAATATCTCGCCACGTTGACGACGCCGCTCTTTGATGCTTCGAGCAGATATTGCCCTTCTTCATCTCGCTCGGGATACTGCCACGAGTCTTTCACCACGAGTGTTTTGGACTCATCTCCCTCACGACAGGCCTTCCAACATATCGTGCCTCGACCAATGATGGAGTAGTACGGCTTGATGACGTTGACAATCACGAGTCGCTCTGTCTGGCCTCCTTTGGTGATGGTGATGTAGCGTTTTCCATCCTGTGATGTAATCGTCGGGTCAAATCCGAGCTGTTCGTCCGTCATCCAGAGATAGCCCAAAACCGCAGACACAAAGCTGAGGCCGTCTTGGTTGATATCGAAAGCGGAGGAGGCAACCCCTCCAAGGCGGTCAAACTCCCATAATCGCATCGGCGAACCGCACAGAGTAAAGCCTTGGACGAACCGGCGACTGTCTTGGGCTTTGAAAACCTCCCGTGCATATCGAGCCAGGTCCAGCCATGTGCTCTGATGTGTATCCTCGGTTGGGTTGCTCTTCAATTCCCCTGGAATGAGTATCTGTGACCAGTCGAATTGGCTTCGTCCAAGAGTCCTCGGATTGCGGACAAATCCGATGTCGAGTTTGCGCCTGCTGACAGAGTTGGCCAGTGGTGTATTCGGTTGCCTGAGAATCCTCTTCTGAGGGCTAGAACTTTTCGCAAGCTTGAGAAACCTTCTGATGATCGCCTGAAACCAGTCCAGCACGTTGTCTTCCTTCGCATCACGAGGCCACCCTTGCCAGCCGCCGGCTTGCTTCTTGAAGAGTGGATCACGTCCCTTTTGACAGGCCTCGAAGACTGCCTGGGATGTTGATTGAAGATTTGGCACTGCACCAAAGAAGGCGTCCGTGAACCCCGGGACACCAATATAGAGTGATGTGCCCAACTCTTTCTTCAGTTCCTGATCGAAGTACATCCTGGCTTCCGACGAATTGACTATCCCGGAGGTGTTGTGCACGGTCGGGGTTTGATTCGACGGTTGGGCGTTTTCTGCTATGGACTTGCTTGGTGTCGTGAACCCTCTCCGCAGCCTTGACTTTCTCGGTGTTGTCAATGCTGTCCACTCTGCCGATGATTCCGATGTTACCGGCGGCGTCAACTCTCCTAGCGGTGTCCACTTTCCTAGCGTCGTGGGCTGTGGTGCTGACTTTGTGACAAGATCGTAGACTGCCACCCAGATCTCTGCATCAGGCGCCCTTTCGACGACTTTGGTCAGGAGGGGAACAACCGTCTGGAGGTCCTGTTGGTTCGATTGAACCCTTGCGAGGAGCATGGCAAGCTCGCCTACAAGCGTACTGCGGCCATCCGGGGACCGAAGTAAACGAGATGCCGGAAGCGTGAGGAGGATAACAATCAGATCAGAGATCAGGCCATTGCCGCCTGAAACTGTCAGTGAGATCTTCGGTGCCGATTCGATGGTGCTCACCACTTTTCACCACCTGCTGCACTGCATCTGCAGATGCAACTATGCTCAACTGAGCGCAGGCCGACCTGAATGCCTCGTGAAATGAATGCAGGTGATTCCCGATCGGATTCTGTGCGATAATCTGTGCTTGAGAGGGGTCCATCCTGACCGAATATTTGAGGTATAGTGTCCTGACCCTAAGGCCCCGGACAGACTCCCTGAAGGGCAAAGCAGGACAGTGTGGAGGGACAGCGTTGGTGATTGTCTCTGGCAGGTAAGCTGTGTTTACCGTTTTCCCCTTTGGCTCTAGCTTTGGTGCCGATGACTGATCACGTGATGTCCCGGCGACCTGGGACTGGTCAGCCATGCACACAACGCCGCTCTCAAAGTAGAAATATGAATGTGGGTGCCTCTGCGATGAGCCAAGTAAGATTGGTGGATTGATTTTATCAAAGATGCTGCCCACGGTGTAGGCGTGTTGGCCAGTTGACCTGAGGATGGACAGGTCACGTGATGCAGAGCTGGATGACTGAATAACGCCAAGACAACGTCAAGACAGCATGAGGATGAGTGAGATGTTTAAGATTGATGTCTGAAAGATCGAGTGCCACACTGAGCAGCAGATATTTATGTGCCTGATGTGACATAAGGGCTTGGCTGGGTCATTCACAGAAAAGCATCATCAGATAGTGAAGGGACAGACGCCCAGCGCTGTGATTGGCTGCAGCATCAAGGTCTTGGCGGCGCCAAACCTCATAGCCAATCAGAGCGCTTGATTTACCAGTTGAATTCCTCCGACCTCATCTGAGGTGCTTTGCCGGGTCAGTTACCTGGATCCGGGTTTGGCCGATGCTAACAAGGTGTACTGGATGCCAGGCGCTCACGGAGTGAACAGAGCCTGTTTTGTAGGGGACAGACTCAAACTCGGGAGTGACTCGGGACCGCCCAATTCCACAGCCCTTAACTCAAGGACAAGTTTGTATGGAAATAGAGGTATCTAATCTGCACTGGCTGCAAGTGTCTGTTGCCTTCATGTTTGAAGCCTGAATTCGTGCCTACGGCCCCTTTAAATAGGCGCCTGGAATACTCGATCGGGCTGTCCCTTCACAAATGTATTCCTCCTGCAGTCTGAGATGATCCAACCTCAATCACGAATGACTCTATCATCGACCCATGCCTGATCGCAGTCTTAGAGCCGCGGAACTTACGCTTGAAGGTCCATTTGAGAGTTCCATCTCGTCGTTGGCAATCGCTGACATAGGCACAACCCTCCACAAAGTCCAGACATTTAGGTGCTCCAGGCTGCATTCCGGGGAGTCAAAAATGTCCTCTGCTACAGGCTTCTCGAACCATTCGACAGGGAGTTTCAGGTACATAGCCATGTCGATTGCGGATGGTGTCTCAGGGAGAGGATAAAAAACCAATTCGTATACTGACCGCTTACGCCTTCGGCAGTTGGAGAGGTCAAGCGTATAGTCTTGTAGGCAACTAGCCAAACTGTTAGCAAAACACAGAAGAGTTCCGATTGTTCATTACCTTCCTGAGCTGATCATCCGACGCTGGCCATCCAGCCAAAGCCATGCCTCCTCAAAAAAAAAAAGGACTTTATATAAACCGACTAGGTACCAAAAAAGTCAAATTTAAAAAAGGTTATTCGACCAGATGCGTGGCCTAACAGAAGAACACTCCCTTGAAGGGCTGAACAAGTCGCTTGATAGTCAGGAGGGAGCCGAAGAAGGGTTTCGGTACCCCGGTTTATCCAACGTCCTTTCACAAATACACCACACGCCGGTTCCGATGAGATGGTAGAGCGAGAGGGTTGAATCCGTAGTAATCCTCTATCCGTCTCCAAACACAGTCCATCCTTGGAGAAAGATAGTTTTTGAATCTCTGGATCGATGTTGAGCGTCTTCTGCAGCTCTCCCGTGGCCGCGTTCCAGACCTTGACCGTGCCGTCCCTGGAGCCGGACGCCACGCGCCCGCTGTCTGGAGAGAAGGCCACCGCCCTGACGGCGCGCGAGTGGCCCTCGAGCGGTCGTTGTAGAGTCCCTGTGGCCACGTCCCAGAGCTTGACTGTGCCGTCGTAGGAGCTAGACGCCACCAGCCCGTTGTCTGGAGAGAAGGCCACCGCGCTGATGGTGCGTAAGTGGCCCTCGAATGCATGTCGCAGAGTACCCGTGGTCGTGACCCAGAGCTTGACCATGCTGTCGTAGGAGCCAGAAGCCACCAGGCTGCCATCTGGAGAGAATGCTACCGCGCTGACGACGTCTGTATGGCCCTTGAGCGTCCACTGCTGAGTTCGTGCGCCCGCGTTCCAGAGTGTGACCGTACCATCGTCAATGCCGGCCACCACCAACCCGCTGTCTGGCGAGAATGCCACGGCGCTAACAACATCCGTGTGGCCTTCAAGTGTCTGCTTCAGAGTTCCCGTGGCCACGTCCCAGAGCTTGACGGTGCGGTCGTCGGAGCCGGATGCCACCAGCCTGCCGTCTGGCGAGAATGTCACCCCGCTGACGGCGCGCGTGCGGCCATTGAACATCTGCTGTAGAGGTCATGGCCACATTCCAGAGCTTGACTGTGCCGTCGAGGGAACCAGACGCCACCAGCCTGCCGTCTGGTGAGAATACAACCGCACTGACAACGTTCGAATGGCCCTCGAGGGTCTGCTTCAGGGTTCCCGTGGCGACCTCGAAGAGCTTGACGGTGTAGTCGGCGGAGCCAAACGCCACCAGCCTGCCGTCTGGCGAGAATGCTAGCGGGAATGGCCACAGTGCGAGTGGCTCCAGCGCGCGGACGTCCATGGACGTCTGCAACGTCTGCTGCAGGGTTCCCGTGGCCACGTCTCAGAGCTTGACCGTCTCATTAGAGTAGCCAGACGCCACCAGCCTACCATCTGGCGAGAATGCTACCGCTATGACGAGGCTCCAGTAGTTTTGGAATGTCTGCTTCAAGGTTCCTGTGGCCACGTCCCAGAGCTTGACGGTGGAGTGGCGGTCGCCGGATGCCACCAGCCTACCATCTGGCGAGAATGCTACCGCTATGACAGAGTTCTGGTGCCTTTGGAATAGGCTTTGGAATGGGCTTTGGAATGTCTGCTTCAAGGTTCCCGTGGCCACGTCCCAGAGCTTGACGGTGCCGTCGCCGGAGCTGGAAGCCACCAGGCTGTCGTCTGGCGAGATTGTTGCTACCCCCACGGCGTCCGTGTGACCCTCGAACGTGTGCTTCAGGATTCCCGTGGCCACGTCCCAGAGCTTGACGGTGTTATTGGAGGAGCCAGAGGCCACCTTGGTGGCCGCGCCCCAGGGCCAGACTTTGTCACGGTGGTAGGATGCTACCAGCCTGCCGTCTGGCGAGAACGCCATTGCGATGCCGCGCGAGTGGTTCTTGTGGGTCTGCTGCAGGGTGCCCGTGGCCGCGTCCCAGAGCTTGACCGTCTCATTAGAGTAGCCAGACGCCACCAGCCTGCCGTCTGGCGAGAATACCACCGCACTGACGGCGCGCGAGTGGCCCTCAAGAGTCCGTTGCAGAGGTCCCGTGGCCGCGTTCCAGAGCTTGACTGTGCTGTCGTAGAAGCCTGATACCGCCAGTCTGCCGTCTGGCGAGAAGACCACCGCATTAACGGCTTCCGTGTGGCTCTCGAGCGTCTGCCGCAGTATTTGCGTAGCTACGGTCCAAAACATGACCGTGCTATCGTCGGAGCCGGACACCAACAGCCTGCTGCCTGGCGAGAATGCCACCACCCTGACAGCGCCCGAATGGCCCTCGAGCGTATGCTCCAGGGTTCCCGTGGCCACGTTCCAGAGCTTGACCATGCCGTCGTCGGAGCCGGACACCACCAGGCTGCCGTCTGGCGAGAACGCCACTGCGTCGACCCCGCCGCCATGGGCCTTGAGCGTCTGCTTCAGGGTTCCCATGGCCACGTTCCATAGCTTGACCGTGTCATCGTAGGAGCCAGATGCCACCAGGCTGCCATCTGGCGAGAAGACAACTGCGTTGACGGTACGGCTATGGCCGCCCTCGAGCGCGTGCGCCAGGGTTCCTGTTGCCGTCTCCCAGAGCTTGATCGTGCCCTGATTGGAGCCAGATACCACCAGCCTGCCGTCTAGCGAGAACGCCACCGTGCTGACCCCGCCGCCATGGCCCTCGAAAGTCTGCTCCAGAGTTCCTGTGGCCACGTTCCAGAGCTTCACCGTGTCATCGTAGGAGCCGGACGCCACTAGCCTGTCGTCTGGTGAGAACGCCACGGTGCTGATGACATCCATGTGATCCTCGAGCGTCTGCTGTAGAATTCCCGTGGCCGTCTCCCAGATTTTGACAGTACGGTCGTCAGAACCGGACGCCACAAGCATGCTGTCTAGTGAGAACGTCACCGCCCTGACAGGGCCCGAGTGGCCCTCAAGCGTCTGCTGTAAAGAGCTCCAGTTATTGGGAACTTCTGGAAGCCTACCGATCCATTTAGGTATCTGATCTGAGAAATGGAGTCGAACAATACTCTCTTTCGGCGCAAAGATAAGAGCAGAGTAATATAATTGGAGTGGAGCTTCTTCAATGATTGGTTTGTTGTATAGAGCAAATCGTTTTGCATCATGAATAAATGTCTGCAATCGGGGTCCTTTCTTACCCTGGGTATGGGAGTCAGATTCTTCGATATGTAACGACACATCTCACCTACTGCATCCATAGAATCTAGAGAGATCAACGCAAGAACAGCTTCGGAAGTCTTCCCTGTTAGGCTACTGGCCTCAAGCCAGTGAAGGAAGTGTTCCTGTAAGAACTTATGCACCTTCCCGTCGTCTTGAAGGCGAGCCTCGCTTTTCTGAACATGTTGGACCCAGTATACACAGGCATACTGAAGATCCATTGGTAGGCACTGTTTGATCTCCTCTTGGGCCTCCCTGGCCAGCGTGCGGGGGGAGTGTAGGCCACAGCTATTTCTGGCCAGATTTTCAGACATGAGCTGGAGGCAGGAATCGGCTAGAGTCTCATGCGCTTCCTTCTCCTCCACTGCAAATCGTGGATCGTTGCACCTTTCTTTGTTGAGAAGGAAGTCACGAAAGGAAGGATGATGTAGACGTATAGTTCCAGAGGTGTCTTGAGGAACGTCGACGATGGAATGTAAATTATCCAGAGTGTTGACCACGTCATTTTCAGGCCTTCGAAGTAATCTTTCCAGTGAGAGGGGAGAGAGTGGAGAAAATAGAATTACAATTGCCCCAAGGGTGGCTTTGAGGGTCTTGCAAAACTTTTCTCTTTCTTCCTCTTCCATGTATTGGGAAATCGAACTCTCAAGAAGTGTGAGGTAGAGCTCGTTGAGTTGTTCTTCCGGCCCCATTCCAGTTTCAGAGGGGCGCCCTTCGAGTAGAAAGGATAATTTATCTCTGGCGTACCGGTTACTGGCACAGACAAAGCGGTAGGCAGTGGCTGCCCAAATAAATAGGCCGGCAGCCTTCTCAACCAAGACTCTTATGCTCTGGAGACCTGGCCAATCCTCCGGAAATCTCTGCTCTTTCCTCAGCTTCTCGAATTTCTCCTTGAAGTAAACTTCGATATCACCGTCAACGATCTCGGATGGAATGGCATGAAGAACGGAGTGAAGAACGAAATCTTGACGCCCAGAAGACTGGACTTCGTCAAAGCCACGTCGAATAGGAATTTCAGGTTTGCTTGTCATGAGAATCCGCAATCGGACGTTGCTGAAGCATGGAACTTCGGCAAAGAGCTGTACAATTGTCTCAACATTCTTTTCGTTATCGCATTCGTCCAAGGCATCGATAACAATGACCAAAAAGGGAGGTAAATTTCCGGTAAGCCTTGAAAAGTTGCTGTTAAACTTTGAAATTGGCTGAAGAATAAGATGACGCCACTGATCACGCAGCGCTTCGTTGGCGATGTTAGTATGCTCTGTAACAGCTTCGTAGATGTAGTCCTTGAGATCCGTTGACTTTTCTGCTAGTTCTAGAGCAATGGTCGTGAAGAACTTGCCGGCATGGCTAGCATCTCCACCGCCTCTGGAGAAGATGAAGCTCGCTCCAAGGAGCTTTTGGTCAAAGTATTCTCGTGCGATCGTGCGGGCGATGGTGGACTTTCCGGTACCGGCTAGTCCCATCAGCCAGAAGATATTCCTCTGATCTTGTCCGCCGGCCCATGTCCTTATATCGCGTAGTATGTCAACACGGGTATTCTTGAGGCATAACTCATCATGCTGTCTCCCGAAAGAGTTGAAGGCTGCGTTGCTGGCTCTAGGTAGGTACCGTTCAAGTTCGGCGATATCTTGCAATATAGCGCTAAAAGTGTCAGCACCATCGAACCACAAACTTAACCAGTATCTTACTTGCGACTACCGCCTTCAAAGTGGATCGAGCCGATTGTTTGATTAACTGCTTGATTCTGAACTTGGGCGTTGTTTGTGAGAGTGGTCATGGTTCAGAGTAGCCAGTGTGCTTTCTTTCGCCGAGCATACACTGCCGACTCAAGGGAATCAGAAGTTGGTTGGTGCTTCATGATGACAGCAACTCAAGTCCAACCGCAGCCTCACTGCCATGATCTGCGGCGGTTACGTCACGTGACGTGTTCAACACCAAGTGTTCTGATTTGTGGAACATGGCTGAGATCTGTTGTCGAACTCTGGAGAGTCTGTCTCTGTCACACCATTGTTTGAGATTGAGAGATTGTGTGTATTTGACCATGGAGATAGGTTTGTATAAGGCAGAGAAGAGTTCTCGCAAGGAGGGGAGTGGGGATGTGCAAAGAGGCCATGCTGCTGAACTGGTGACCAAAGTATGGATTGGTCACGTGATTGTTGAGCTGTTGACCTGGCGATGATGTCCTGAGCCAGTTGGTGTCCTGAGCCAGTTGACCTGGTGATGTCGAGCCAGTTGACTAGGAAATGGCGCCAAGACAACGCCTAGACAACGCCTAGACAACGTCAAGACAGAATGGAAGTATGAAGATGAGTGAGATGGATGATATTGATGTCTGAGGGTGCGACTGAGCAGCAGATATTTATGTGCCTGATGTGCCATAAGTGCTTGGCAGTATCATTCACAGAATGAATGAAGAGACAGCCGTCCAGCGCTGTGATTGGCTGCAGTATTCAAGATTTTGGGTGTTTTGCTGGGCCAGCCAGCAATATTTAGGTTTGACCGATGCTAACACTTTGTTCGTCAGCTCTGATCGTGAAGACCATTAACTAGCAAGCAGTCCTACCAGCCACAATCGCCATTCTCCCCATTGTGCCCACTGAACGGATGAATCCACGTCACATCTTTTCATCGTGGAAGAACATCGGGACAAAGCCAGAGACCAAAAGAGACATGGCATCGCCTCACCCACGTTCCTCCGTCTGATGCGATCTCAACTCGCTCGTGGCCGAGATCGCAATTTAAAATTGTGAGCCACTTTACATCCAAGGGGCACGCGGTGCTAAGAACGACACCGAGGACTATAGGTTTTATTCCCCAGAGGGTTTCCTATACACAGCTAGATTGAGCATCTCTCATAGGCGGGGACACGGCCTGAATAGAGTAATAATAAAAAACAGAGGCAATCATTTCGAGCATGCTTGTAACAATGTGATCGGAGATCGCCCCGTGTCGTCTTGCCTTGTGAGCAGATGTTCCGATGATACGATATTCACCATATCCAGTCTACGCCATATTAGAAAGTGTTCCTGATCCATCAGTCGAAGACTGCGGCTTAGGACAAAAGGTAGTCAATAGTAATATTTTTTTCAGCTGTCGTCGACGATTGAGAATACCATTGTCAGACTGCCAACTGAGGCAAGCAGTGTGCGATCCGGCAAGGTGAGGTCTCTCTGTGTTTGGCTAACAATCTGGCATATAGCATACAAGACTCTAAGCTTGTCTCCTTTAGCACCCAGGGGCGTGGGCGATGAGTATATGAAAGAGTTTGGCCTCGTGCCCCTCCTCCTGAAACACAATACTCCTGTCCCGCCATTGTCGCGGATTGTCGTCATGACAACCATCTCCATATGATTCACCAAAGGTCCTTCTGATATTTCTCATCCCCTGGGTGCAGAAGAAGCATAGGACTTTCAAGGTCAACCCAGCCTAAGAAAGGTTGACTGATGGCGTACCCCATTCGTTCTTGTAAGCGCGGCGATAACTTTTGCACCTCCTTCCAGTCATTTGCAAGATACTGATTTTCTTCTTGTCGAAGATATCCTCTGGTCATGAATGTGGAATACACTAGCCGCTCCTCGTCCACAGTTGTATTTGCTGACCCACCGTGAAAACAGCCAGACAACATCATAAATGCATCCCCGACGTCAAGCTCGGCGTAGACGGCTTGTTCTTCTCGCGCAGGACCTTCGCGGTAGTCCCAGAGGTGGGAGCCGGGAATGAAGCGTGTTGCCCCTGTCATGCCAGCTTCAGACATCATCGTCAAATTAATAGTTCAACGCTCACCATTCTGCTTCGTGGTTTTTTTGCCAGCAACGAAAAGTCCGATTCCGGAATCGCGACCCATTTCGTGCTCGGCCACCGCACGCAGGTCCTGGTGGTGATTAGAATCATCCCGGTGGAGCACTTGGGCTCTCGCCCCAGGTCCAATGCTGAAAATGATTGTGTTCATCAGCTGAGGTGGGCTAACGCTTTCCTCATTCTTGTCCCCGACCTGGCGAATACAATCAGCGCACGGAGGTGATAAAATAGAATGAGTTACCCAATTGTGTTTATTGTAACTGGTCAGAAATTCATCACAAACCTCCTCCCACAACGCATTTCCCACGATCGCTTCTGCGAATGTTCGCGACTTGCCCATTAGACCATATGCTCGACGTGTTTCAGGAGGAAAGAAATCTCCTGTTCCGTGGTTAACGTGGCAGACTAGGGAACATGTCCTGATCAAACTCACCATTCCATGGTTTATCTTTCTCAAGCCAAGGCCGAGTATCCTGTTCAATCTGCTTCACTTGCTCTGGACTGAGAAACCCACGAATAATTACACCTCCTGAAACTTTGAGTGCTTTGACAACGTCTTCTCGAGTCGCCGTCGAATGTTGCAACTCGAGGACTTTAGGCACAGGAGAGCGTGAGCTCTTCACATCCATTCTTGAACCACCATTAGTCATCGTGGAAGTCGTTGTGGTGGACATAGTCAAGAGATGAGTGAAATATTGGAATCGCAGGGTTCAGAATAGGAACTTTGAAGGCGTGTAATCGGAGGAAGGATGATTCAGAGGACCTTTATACCATCCTGGGAATGATGACCAATTTGATTGGCATTCCTTCAGCGAGGACACCTCAACGTTTGACTTTGAGACCTGACCGCATTCATACACTTGCCATTTTGGTAATTTCCATTCTTGTGCAGATCTCCGGAAACGGTAACACCTCCACGTTTGACTTTGAGACCTTACCGCATTCATACACTTGCCATTTTTGGTAACTAAATTCAATTCTTGTGCAGATCTCAAACCGTGATCGCATCCACACCGATGGGCCGCCCATTCTAGAACATAAGTTGAGTACTCGCCATCAGAGGTTATCTCTATGCATGAAGCTGTCCAGGCTTTTCTTCATGGTACCGGGACCCAAGTAACCTGCGAAATACTTCGCACAGTAAAAGTGTTGACCCGTGAATGAACTGGTCACGTGATTGTTGAGCAGTTGACCTGGTGATGATGCCCTGACCCAGTTGACCCTGAGGATGAGGTCCTAAGCCAGTTGACCCTGATGACCAGTTGACCAAAAGATGAGGGTCAGTAATGCAGAGCCGGATAACTAGGAAGTAGCGTCAAGACAGCGCCAAGACAGAGTGGAAGTATGAGTATGAGTGAGATGGATGGTATTGAGGGAGGGTTGCGACTGCAGATATTTAGGTGCTTGGCAGGATCATTCACAGAAATGAATAAAGAGACAGCCGTCCAGCGCTGTGATTGGCTGCAGTATTCAAGATCTTGCGATGGCAAATCTCACAGCCAATCAGAGAGCTTTATTTACTATCCCTCCAGGATTCCTGAAACGTGGTGTTCAACACAATCACAACTCTTATCGTAGTGCCCGATCACGGACCGCTTTCTGCCCCACATGGCCATGGCCGCGTAAGGATTATCTTCCACGTCGCCCAGGCTCCAGGTTTTAATCTCCTGAAAGTCACGAGGGCCCTCCCAGAGGCTGTGATAACCTCTCGCTGCGTTTTTCGAGACCGCGATGGATTATGGTGATACAACATCTCGCAAAGGTCGCCCACCGAGTCTGGCCAGACATGATTGTCATACATGTGTGGTGCGGCAGAGGAAATGCGACAGGGTACGGCCACGCTGCGAGAATTGTCAGCGGTCGGGCAAGATCTGCGGGGGGTTTACGATGCAACTCTCGTGGCAGCCAGGGTTTTCTCTCCACAAAAAGCCCGTCAAGAAATCCATCGTGCGCAGGTCTAGTCGGCAAGTATTGAAACACTGGCCGGGCACACGTCAATTCGAGTTTATCAATGAGCAGCCTGCCGAATTGACAGAAGATATCGGGTCGACTCTTGCCACGACAGCCGCTCAATCACCAACACAAGCTGTCTCCGATGCAGAGCTCCATGTACTTCTGTGTCCCGGTTAGTTGTTCCCTCCTCCCCCCCATTTCGAGGATTCGCCGTGCACACTTGCGAGTCTGCGCTGATCGTTAGATGGAAAGGCGCAAGGGAGGAAGGAGCACTCAAAGAGCACGACAACACGGACGAACCACAGCTTTCGAGCCCCGACGGATCAATGTTCTTTGACATAGACGACATATCTTCATGTCCGAATAGGATGGATGCCAGTGCTGAACTGCTTGGCGGCAACAATGCTCAATATCAGAGCTACTCTGCAACATCGTCCAACAACTACCTGAACAATCAGTCCATGTTGAATGGAAGACCAGACGACTTGGACGTCTTTGGAAATTCGAAGCCATCGTTCTCGGACGGGCTATCTCCTTCGTCCTACGCACGCCAACGGGCATTGTCAGATCATTTCCCTCTCACGATTCCCCCCAACGTCGTGTACGATGGACATTTCGAGCGATTGAAACCTATTTTCGAAAGATGTGAGTATATCCTGCCACTTCTGCCGTCACAACGAACCCAAGTTGACAAGATGCAGATAATAACGAGTTTTGTGTCATCCCATTGACGTCGAACTTGCGCTTGAATCCGTTCCGCTACCGCACAGAGGCTTTGCAAAGGTCTGGATTCCTGCTGCACGCCGTGCTAGCCTTGTCATGTCATCATATCGACATTTCGCCCTCGAGTGGCACAATAGATCCGCATTCGAAAACGGCCCTTGATCATGGTCGAACAGCGCTTCAATTGTTCCGTCAGAGTCTCAACCGCGAGAGCGTTGCGCGGATGAGTGGTTCCTTGCTCGACACGATCTTGATCTTGTTCTCGTTGGACGTAGGTGGTCCTGCTGGACCACTGGGGGCTAGACTGACGAGTCACGGCAGGAAGCACGGTCACTTCTTGGAAACTGGACGGCACACTTGACTGGCGCATACAGCATTCTGGAAATGGGTGGCAGCATAGCAGAGTGGACCAAAAAGCCGAGAACAGTGGTTCAGGTGGGACTTCTCACGTGGTGCGTCGGACGCCATGAGCGTCTTCCACGTCCATGTTTTGCTGGGCTAACGATCGATCCTTTAGGTGGGATGCCGTGTTAAGCTTGGTCTCCAGACAGCCCTGTGTCTTTCCGTACGAATATTTCGAGTCGGTTCTGGCTTGTTGCGACGATCGATTCTGGACGTTCTTCGGATTGTGCGGGTGCCCGCAAAGTCTCGTGGTCCCGCTGGTCCAATTGGCACACTTGGCAGCAGAAAAGCAGAAATCGGCGTCCATGCGCTGGGTTGTGTTCGACAGCAGCCTCATTTCGGAGATTGAGCAGTCGCTCGAATCTTGGAGTCATACTTCCTCGGCCATGGCGTTCGATGATGAAGAGAATATGCATCAAGACATGGATTGCATGCATTGTTCCGAAGCATGGCGGAATGGGCTTCTCCTCTACATCTACCGTGTTTTTTGGTGGAAACCCGGCATCACCGTTCCCATGCGGGTAGTCCACCGCGCTAGAGTGATCCTGGATCACGCTTGTGCATGCCGCGAAGATCGGTCTGTCGCCAAACAAGCTTTACTGCCCCTTTTCTGGGCAGGTTGCGAATTGGCAGATCCCGCCGCCCGGAATAAAATCAGAGCGTTTTGTTCTTTCTGGAACGAGCGGACTCGATACCACATGTTCGGCGACATGATTCCACTGCTGGAAGAAGTCTGGACAGCCCAAAAGACCAGTGGTCCCGAGCATGTGTGGTGGGGCCAAATAGTGGATAAGCAGTGTACAATCCAATCCCGGCACCCGCTCCAGATGCGATTTTGCTTTGGTTGACCTCAATACTGGTCCTGCATGGACTGGTACCGACATCAGACGACGCATGTGCACACGGCATTCGGTCATGTCTCCGGCCGAATCCTAAACAACTACGCAGTCCTAGGGATTCTGAAGCCATATGGGGCCATGGACTGATCAACGCATTCTCTCAACTTCACCTTCCTCAGAATAGATCCCTCCATCAGAGACGACACCCCACAAAAGATATCAATTGCCTCATTCAATACGAGCACTGGTATTTCACCCTAGCCTCCGCGTTAAACGCTGGTGTTGAGATTGACCGCGATTGCTGCGCGTCAACTCAAACGACGCATGTTCGTCTTTGGCAGTAACAGAAAGACGACTGGACGAAAGCGGCGGCCGCACTGCTACAGCATGATTTGAGCGGCCATGTCTCGCTTTCTTTCTCTGCGAGCTCTTGCAGTAGCATCGGCGGGATGTTCAGCCGGTGAGCACCTGAGAGAGCGGTGATCTTGTGGACAGGGAGCCAAAGAGAGAGGTGAGCAACAAGAAAGGCAAGGTAGTCGCACCGAAAAAGGGCATAAAGCCAGAAAGCACGACGTTAGCAATTCCTTCCCCTGCCACAGCCGTCAATTCCTTGTCAATCTCGACGTGTGGTTTGAAGGATTCGAGAACACGAGAGGGACGAGCGTTAACACCAATCCAGTCACATATCCGTTCAAGACGAGCCTTTGAGATACTAACGGAGCCTACACAACTGGAACGGGCTCTTGTTATGTACCGCCAACAAGCTCTGTCCAACTGTGAAGACTCACGAAACCCTCCCCCAGATGTTGGGCAGTTCCTCGCCCTCCGCCAGGCAAGTCATGCTGAGAGAATAGAGGCCGTGAGAAGAATCACGGATGCCATCACCCAACGCGCAGATTAGTCGTTGAATTTCATGTCAGACAGGAGGTTGCCGTATCGTGAAATAGCCAGCATAGCTATGCTACTTCACGGGGTGCAGCTTACCAAAGACATCGACGACGAGCCGTGGATTCGAGAGGGCCGGGCAATCATTGAGAGCATTCATACTTTTGCACCTCGAAATGAACAAGCCCGCATACTAGTTACCGAGTCCAACCTACTCCTTGCCCCGTCTGCTCTAACCGAACAAGAGTTTCTCTACGCAGGAATCGGGTCAAGGACTCAGATGGATGGCTCAGTGACGTCTGTGTCATGGCTGGCATTCGCTGGTTGTCTAGAGGTCGTCAAGACGTCCCAGTTTGCGACTCTGTTCCCGTGAGCACTTACCTTTTCAACCGACGAAAAGGGTTCGGAGTGCCGCAACTGGAGGACACTACAATTCAACCTGTGGTGCTTTTGCCAATTAACCATATGAATCACTGATACCCGGTCGTCGTCGACTTCTCGACAAGTTTCATCCACTGGTGAAACAGCATTGAACGTGGGTATAACGATCCCAGGCGCAGAATTCGATCTTCGCTCAGGAATGACCTCGATCAACTACAGGATGAACATCTATCTTCACCTCAGCAAGCAAACAATAGCGACTGCGGATTTTGGACTGTGGTGAACGCAACCACATATATTACCAGCATGAACGCAGCAGATTCTCACTGGACCCCCACAGAGCTGCGTCTGTGGCTGCTTCGGAATTTGGCTCATTCCTGATGAGTAGTCCAATGACACCAACAGGCCTGTCTTCGTTGAGCTCACAGCATGTCGAGGCTCATGCCGAGGAAGGTGCGGCAACATCCAGCGGATCCGGTAGTCCCATGATTATTGGAAGCCGGCCGCCGTCCCCCAGTTCAGAGTTCCAATCTCGCAATCAAGTCCATCAGAAGGACAGGCCGTTGCCGCGACCGCAGTATGTCGTCTTCACCACTCCCATCGGCCCCCTCAATCTCTAAGCGACCTCAATTTTCGGATTTGATTACGCGGCCAGCTGGCATCGACAGTCAAGGTGACTCGTGAGAAGGTCGACACGCAATCTCCATCAGGCAATGGTTTCAAACTAGTAAAGGCACTTCAAGCAGATAGGAGAACAGCATGGTACGGAATGTCATGATTTAGTTTCACACGGCTGCCTGGAGCTGATGGCTTCTGGATATCAATCTCTCGGCTCTGCTAACAAGGGCGTGGAGTAGAAAAATGGCAGGAAATCAAATACACAGTACTCTGGATGTCAGGATTGTGATCACGTGATTTCAAACCACGTGACTTCCGGGCCAGCTTGGTCTCTGATTCCCTTTCATGCCTTTCTTGCCTCACCACTGTGTGAGATTAAGATTGCTCATTTGCAGAGTGGTCTATATAGGATAGATAGATGCTCTCCCAGTGGAAAGGGGCGGGGATTTCTAGGTAGCTGATTTCGCTGAACGTTAAGCCAATACATCACGTGACCTGCCTCCAAAATTCAGCGAATCATACTGGCCGTTCTGCTCATTAAAATGCCTTTTTGAAAGTGATTACCGTATTCGTATAGTTTCAATCTATTATAGCCCCTAAGAAGAATGGGCGGCCCTTGATGCAGTTGCAGTGGAAGGTAATGAGTGGGAAGCAAAAAGCGCTTGGCAGCTTTCGGAGTTTTGCATATTCTGGCCTCAAGACAGAACCCCTGATTCGGATCGCGGCGAATCCAGCCATCAATTTTCGGTCGTGTCGACGTCCTTGCAAGAGGGCCTAGGGCGCGTCATGAAGTCTCCCTTCGCGACTCTGGTCGCCATCTCGTCGTTGTTGCCAGCTTCCCACGCCCTTTATTTCTATCTGGACGGCTCGACGCCGAAATGTTTCTACGAAGAATTGCCCAAAGACACATTGGTTGTTGGTAAGGGATTCAGAGACTTCCTGGGGACGCAATCATCCTGACGGCCTCTTAGGCACATACCGAGCTGAGGCATACAACTCGCAGTACGGCACGTTCGAAGCGACAAATGACCTCTCGATCCAAATTACCGTGGAAGAAACTTTCGACAATGACCACCGAGTGGTGACGCAGACATCCACGTCGGGCGGCGAGAAGCCTTCCAAATTCACCTTCTCCGCTGCGGACAGTGGCGTCCACCGCCTGTGCTTCACCCCTTCGGGACCGGCCGCAGCCAGCTTGGGCGGTTGGTTTTCTGGGGCCGGCAATGGCTTGGGTGGTGTCAGGCTGACCATGGATTTGGCAATCGGAGAGAGCAGCAAGATCGAAAGCGATGATAAGACCACGATTGATAGCATTGTGGGGAAGGTGAGGGAATTGAATGGCCGGCTGGCGGATATCCGTCGAGAGCAGATCTTCCAACGAGTACTTGCTTCCCCCCCTTTCGGGTCAGAAAAGAATCACAGCTGACTCTTGCAGGAACGAGAAGCCGAATTCCGTGACCAGAGCGAGGCCACCAACGCCAAAATTGTGCGGTGGACTTTGATCCAACTTGGCGTGCTGGGTGTTACCTGCGCCTGGCAATTGTCTCATTTACGATCGTTCTTCATCAAGCAAAAATTGACCTAGGCAAGAGCAATGAATCACGACGTGTACAACGGCTCAATCATGGCTGGTGCAACCTTGCATCGAACCTCATCCTCTCGCTCCCTCTCCCGGGCGGTGTTGCGGCACCCTTGAATGGCCGACCCAGATCATCACGAAGACTGTGAAGCAGCCACGAAGCGTATTTCAGCTGAACGGCCCTATTTGTGGATGCTATGTCAATATGTCCGCTATGCTGCCGGATAATCAGGCATATACACCGGGGCCGTAGGTAGAATGGCTAGGTCTGGACCCCTTTTTCCAGAATGGCTGGCGTCAGCGGATGTCCAGTAATCCATAATTTGCGGAGGAGGAATCATCTTGGCTTCTGATCTCTGGTTCACTGTCTTTTGCGAAAACATATTAATTTCTTTCCACTACTGCTTGGGTGTTTATCATGTGACCCTCTGGGATACTGCTATCCCACTTGATTTCGGGCAGGCCTTCTCGGTCACATCATATGAATGTTCCTCAGCAATCTATCTGATCAGCCGAACTTACCGAATTTAGCGAATTCATGGCTCGACGTCAGCCGGAGGCTGCCAATGACTTTGAACCCGGTTTGACCTGTCAGCCACATTCCCACCCTTGGATTAGCGACACTTTGGACGGACTAAGATTGTCGAGCGAATTCTCCCAGGTCTTTTGCTTATGAACAGGCAACGAAGAAACATTCTCATCTCATTCAGTCCAACGAGAACCTGAACAAAGGCCTCGAGGGGGTGATGGTAAGCCTAGGAGTGGATTGACCATCGTTCCAAATCGGGTATTGTCCATGCTGATGTTAAGCAGAACCCTCCGCAGTGTGACGGGAACGAGAAAGTTGTTGCGGCTCACGTTCAACGGAGACAATACATAGTGTGAGATGTTGCCGGCAGCATAGAGTTGGGTTCACCAGCAAGCGGTCAGTCTTTCAGACCAAGGTCAGCAGGCCATGTCCGGAAACCGGCAGGGGTCGCGGATAGAAACCCCAAAGTGAAATCGGGAAGGATGTCAAGGAGACATCGTTCTGTACATGCTGAGGTTAAAGATCGAGAGAGATGACATCCTCCATCGACCCCCACAGGTCCCTCAGCCACCGTGTATCCTGACACGAGCTTCCGACCCGATCTGCCCCTGGTCAACCGTCCTGAGACGTCAATCGCGACGCTACATTGTGCCGACCAAGATCAGAGCTGACAGCACTCTTGTCACCGCACCACCCACGCTTCTGTGCTCATTGAATATTTATTCGTTCCATTGTAGATAGCCGAGGGTATGAGACCAAATATGATGATGACCCAGTCCAGCTGCGGGACCAACAGAGTATAGTAGAGTATAACAACAACGGGATCATCCCTGCCCATGCCTAGGAACCTCTCAAGCTCGTCTTCCACCAAATTATCGTCCTGCTCGACGCAGAGACTGACAGTCCCACTCGCTTTAACCTCGTTGACGTCGTCAGAGCCAACTCATCGGTGCTTTGAGGATCTGCCCGCGGAGCCATGGACATTTGCTCCAATATAGTCGAGATGTGCATATGCAAATGATTGGGGAAGAAGAAAAGTGCTGAGCGAGTGTGAATAGGGTTTCGTCGGAGAAAGGAGCGGATCGACCGTGCCACGTCAGGTGGACGGCGGGAGTGCTGCTCAATGCCTTCATTCCTCCATCTTGAACATCTCTTCATCATCCATCAGCACATCGATAGAACCGTCGTGGTCCTTGGGCCCGTCGGCGCCGCTTCTCCCGTCCCGATATTCTCGCTCATCCGAGAGATTTTGCGTCAGGGTGGGAGGAAAGATCTGCAGCAAAGGGTTATACACATTGGTCAATGTACTGTCAGACGACTTGCTGTTGAAGGACTGATACTGTTGTGGCAGTGGTGGTACAGGGGGGACGTCGGGCCCCAGGTATGACGGCTTCATACGAGGGGTGCTGGCGAAAGACAGGCCTGCGGCCGCCGCCGCCAGGCCGCCGTCGTCGGTCCCGGACGTGCTGGGCCGGAAATCCGCTCCGGAAAATCGATGAGGGGGCAGACCCGGTGAGAGCACACTTTCGGCATACGAGCTGGACGGGATTGAGCGATAGGAGCGTGAGAAGCCGGTGCTGCCGGTGCTGAATCGCTTGGAATCGGGCACGGGATAGGCAGCTTCGCTCATGGGTGGCGGCGTCGTCTCGACCGAACTGACCTCGTCCTGCATCTCAGACGAGCCCGAGAACTCTGGCGAGGCCGAGGAGCCTTCGCTGGGATCAATCTGCGAGGCCTCCAACTCGGCCTGGAGGGCGAGATTCTCGGCGTTCATGTTGCACAAGACCGACGCCGCTTCTAACAACTGCACCTGTTGATGCTTCGAAATCAACAGTTTCGACGTGATTGCCCATGCCGGGTCATGCTCCCACCTACAACGATCAGCGGCCATAGCGGTGCACTCGCACCCGGGATGAACCTACTTGTGTTTTGTCAGACAGCTGCTGTGCTTGTAGCCCTTGCCGCAGGTTTCGCACCGCAGTTCCGCGGCCGACTTTTTGCCGTCGCCCTTGATCAAATGCGAGCCTTCGCTGGCCCGTCGGCGACTCTTGGTGCTTATGCTCACGCCCTTGGACGACGACGGCGGCATGTCCTCGTCGAGCGGGTCGTCTTCCAGAACGTCGTGTGTGCTGCTCCCCGACGGCCCGTTGAAGTAGGAATGCATGCTCGGTCGGGCACTCATCGACTGAGATTCGGTCATCTTTCTGGACCCGACACTCCTCCGGTGAGTGTGCGAAGGCATGGCCGGCGCGTCGCCTTGCTCCCGCAGAGCGGCGACAATCGCAGCCTGGGCGGTGGAGGAGGCCGCGGCGTTGACACTTTTCCGACGATTGACTCGATGAGATGGATTGGTCGGCGCGAGGGACACCGAGTGAGAATGTGGTCTCGTGTTGCCAGGAGGGTGTCGTTGAAAACTGCCAGAAATCGGCCGAGCCGTTGGCTGTTCCTTTGTTTAGAACGAAAGTCAGCACGGGCACCATGCGAGAACAATCGAGGCCCAAGCGTACTTTAGAGGAGGCCATGTCCGTCTCGTTACACGGGCAATACTATCAGACGACTCCCGCGTGGACGCCTGGGCTGAGTCTCCAGGCCTGAGAGTCGTCAGGAGACGTCGAGGACAATGTGGCGGGGTCCGACCAACGTTGTCAATCGGAGAGGGGGTGCCCGCGCCCGGAACAGAGAGAAGATGATGACCCGAGGAGGAGGGAAAAGTTCTGCAGATGATGACGCCCGGCAGCAGACCGTGGAGGGCTGGATCTTGAATGTGCGCCGCCCGGTGCCACCCAAAATTCTTTTGTCGCGGAAGGTCGCTGGAGTGGTCGGAAGAAGGATGAGGATTATTCGGCTTGGTGGCTGTGGAGCGCAATCGACCGGTACGCAACCTGCTGATCGCGCGCCAGCTCGGTGTCGCTCCTGGTTCCTTGTCCTGCGGGGTCGCCCGTGCCTGGCCCCAGCTGGAAATTAATCTGGCACTCCAAGTTTCAGTGGGCGTATCGCGCGCTGCAGAGATAGACGGCTAGTGCACGGCGGCAGCTATGGTCGTCGTCGCCGTAGTGCGCCTCGCCACCAGAGCCAGAGCCAGCGGTTCACCGAGGGAAGGAAAAATTGTATCTGGTGCAATCCTCGGACGGGGGGTCGGACGGCCACAGCAGTATCAAGGGATCGGACGGAGTCTGGCTTGCTGCTCCTCCATGTCAATGGTCATGGGTCAGGGCCAGCAGAGGCACTGCTCCCCTGTGCCGTGCTGCTGTACCTGACTAAACAGAGACTGGTTCGTGGTCGAGCTAAAGCAGACTGGGTGGCAGCGCGTCGGACGCCATAGCCACGCCAATAGCCACGAGCCTACACGGCCACGCCTCTGCCAGCAGCGGGTGGGAGCAGGAGGAGAAAGGAAAGGACCAAACCATGGCGGGCCTAGCCAGGGAATGATGTGCGTATGGCCTGGCCTGGCATCAGACTCGGCTGGATTCCTCACCCAACGCTGCTCATCCTGCCCACGCTGTTGGCCCCCCCCCTCACGCTCATCAGCATCCTCGCACGTACCGTATCGGCGCCCCAGCACGGCCACGAATCACGCCGACGACCTATTGTCAAGCTCCACTACGCCCATGTCGCTTTTGGGCGCGTGATTGGCGCGATGGCACATTGAGGTTGCCCACAGGTCGCCAGCATCAGCGCCGTGTGGAGCGCGCCAGGCCACAGAGCATCCAGCCAGCCCCGGAGCATAGCGTGAGGTCGCCTGATGGTATGATACCACCAAAATCACGCACTCGATGCTGTCATCGCTTTGCCCCAGAAGGGTCACGCACCTGGTCACCTTGGTCAGCACCCAGTGCCAGGCCGTCAGGCGAAGCAAGGTACGGGAGGTGCGCCTGAGTTTTTTTTTTTTTTTCTTTCACCCCAGCTCGCAAGCTGTCCGCGACACATTCCGGCCTTCTGATATCCTCGAGTATATAACGATGGTCAGGCCAAGCATAGAACCCCGGCTCATTAGTCGGCGATAGTCTAAAATGGTCGGAACGGTCGGCGACGAACTGCGGTGATCCTCAGTCTCCTTGTCCATCGATGGTGGCCTGGTCAGAATCCGGCGCGGGGTGTATACCTAGCCTCGGTTGGAACTAGACACCAGCCGGGCTCGCGACTTCTGAAACAGGGAGCTGGCTGTCCCCGGCTTTGTCCCCGGCTTACCAACTTCGGACGGCTGCCGACAAGCCGTTGACGATCTGCATTGACCTGGACCGAGAGACATGGAGATAGCAGACACGAGCCGGCCGATATGAGCGTTTGGGCCCGCTTCCGACCTTGACCACGATCGAGTGTGGAGTGGACCGTGGAGTGGACCGTCTCATGGTTTGATCTGAAAAAGGCCCAATGGATAGACGGTCTGAATAGCGGAAGATGCGTGACCAAAAATATAAAAGCAAAAGTAAAACAGTCGAATTTGAATTGCCAAAGGACAGGCAATTCGGGATCATTTCGTCTCGTCCCAGCTGTAGGTCTCCTTGTGCAAAGACACTCGATCCTTCCAGTTCGGCAGGCCAGAGTGCGCCTGACGGGACGGACGCGGCTCAGGTATCAGTCTGTCAGCAATTGCGGTGCGGCTAGATCGCTTTGACCAACTGCGACAGTCAGCCGCTCCGCTGCCAGCAGAACATTCATTCGCCTTCGTCTGCGTTCAACTGTCCTTGGCGCCCCTTTTGTGGTCGGACTGTATCTGTGGCTCCTGGCGCCGTCAATGGCGGCGAGCAGCTCGTGGCACCAGTGGTCAACGGTCGGTCTGGCCGCGCGGACAAGCAGACAGCCTTATTGTGCTGAAAAGCCTTATTGTGCTGAAAAAACTGCCCACACCCAGTTGAGGCTGTTGTGTTGTCGATTTCCTGACCTTCCGTCGTTGCGACCCAGTTCATGTCCCCCCGGTATTCGACACTAATCATTAGCCGGATCATCACGAGCAAAGGTGGGCCTCGGCTTGATCGAGAGACTGCAGACCGGCGGGGCCGGGATCGAGGAGTGACTGAGCACTACAGCATGTCCTCGCAACAGTCCTGGGCAGCCTGGCTGCTTGACTCATATGCGTCCTCCGTCTCACCTGTCACAGAATCGTCGACCGACCGACACCAGGATGATGGGCCTCACTCGTCGGAGGAGTATTCCAGTGCTTCTGCACCGTCGTCGTCGAATGGGCAGAACATGTCGTCTTCAAATTGGTCGCCCTATGGACCCTACCTGAGGACCGGTCGCGGCGGTGCCGGCAATTTCGCCTGGCAGTCCAACGCTCCCGCCCAGTGGTCCGACCTCGAGGCACAGAAGCAATCTTCGTTGAGCGAACGACGCAAAGCAGCGCAGAAACTCGAGCGGATCGATACCGCCGAGGCTATGGGCCGCAAAAGCTCTGCTCAATATCTACACATGGGAAGAGGAGGAGCAGGGAACTATGCTCACAGCATCGACATCCAGTCTGCCAGCTCGCCCAGTTTGCCCAAGTTGTCACCGAGCGCAGTTCCCGTCCACCCTGGCCGGGGAGGCGCGGGCAATTTCGCGGCCGCAGCAGAAGTATCTGGCAGAGTCGAGAGTGAGAAAGAACTGGAGGATCGACTCGCCATGGAAAAAAGAAGAGAGAAGATTGAGGAACAGGTGGACGGCTTCCTGCAGCCACCGCCGGGAGCATGGCTGGGTGCCCGGCGGCCAAGCAATAAGATGCTAAAAGGTGTCGAGTATTGATGCTGAGCAACGATATGTATTGCGACGGTCAGATGGATGAAGAATGACTAGGACTGGTCATAAAATTCTTCAGACCACGAAATTTCCGTGCAATGAGATGGATGGTTGTCATTGCACACGAAGACCTCATACGGCTCATCCTCAGACTTCATGCAACCAGACTTGCATGATCCTTACGAGACGACCTAACGGCATGATCCTTGTACACCATGACACAGACGACCTGAACGGTATGATCCTCACACCACAAGACCATACGACCTAGACGATATGATCCATACGGAGAAGCTGTGCAATGTGTAACGTGAGACTGCCGACAGTCTATCAGTAGCAAGAGCTCGCTCGTGTCGCAAAGGATCTGACAAGCATACACTGGACACGGTCGCGCCTCTGCCGGGAGTTGCCACCAATGACCGACTAGAAGGCCGGACTTGCTCTCCGCCGCATTGAAGGGAGAATGAGGTCGGCCAGAGGTCATGATGGCGATCTAGAGTGGAGTCGGAACTCAACCAGGGAGGGAGTCACCGAAATGGGATGAATAAGAAGCTGGGTGAACGGGATGCGGTAGGGATACTTCAGATCGTCCCCACTCGGCAACACATTGAAGCATCGGGCATCCTTTTCGACCTCATGTTCGTTGTGGATGGAATAGAGGTCCTTGATACTGATCTAGGGGAACCATCAAGCTCTTTTCCGCTTGCATACCCCTTCCGCTGCACCATCCTTTGAGACTCTTCTACTTGGGTTTGCTTACCTCCAACACTGCCATCACTATCTTGATCGGCTCCAACAGAACGCCCTGGTCCGGCTGGACGAAGAATGGAATGCGGTGACCAATAACCTGTGATGCAGTCCTATATAGCCTCTACCGCAGTCCTAGCGTCTAGTCCAATCTTAGCATGAATCAGACCTAATATGCAATTCGTCTCTGAACCCCGCCATCACAATCAACTAAACACCTTGTCAAAATACTTGACAAATGCATTCTTCGGCGGCCTCGGCACGTAATTCCTCTCATACTCCTCGATTTCATCCAGATCCTTCCTCAGATCGACCTCGTGCGGCTTCAACCACTTGGTCTTCTTGACCAGCTTCCACCCCAGAAACAGCACGGGGAACACGCCGATCATGGTGTAGCTGAAGAAAAAGGTCGGCAGGTCCCAGTAGCCCGACAGGAAGACGGGGTAGCCGCCGACAAAGGTCATGATGAAGCAGCCCGTCAGGGCGTAGTAGGCGGAGAACGGTTGCCACCAGGACTTGTAAGGCAGCTGATTGCGGTCGATGCCTTGTGCCTCGAGCGCTTTCTTGAATTTGATAAAGGTGAATGCCATGACCGAGAAGTTGATCAGCTGAGACGCGGTCACCTGCCGGGCCCACTCTGTTAGCCACTTCTGTCCATCTGTCTGCTCAAATGGTGAAAGACGAATGGAACTCACGAGGTTGACGAACCAGCTCAAGACGACGCTGGCACTGTTGCTGACCTGCAGGAAACTTAACAACGAAATGACAAGGACGATCAGCACGCAGTAAATGGGCACGCCGTTCCGCGTGCACCGCGTAAAGATGCGCGGCGCCTTGCCTTCCAACGCCAATCCGAACAAGCTTCGACTCGCGCAGTAAACGTAGCTGTTTCCGGCCGAGAAGGCGCTGCCCAGGACCATGGCGTTGACGATATGAGGCAGCACGTGAATGCGCAACCGGTTCATCGAGACCACATACGGTGACGCCGCCGCACCCGGCTTGCCACTGGAAAATGCTTCCGTGAGCTCGGGGTCGTTGTATGGCACCAGGATGCCGACGGCGAGGGAGCCGAGCATGAAGAAGGACGTCAACCGGTAGAAGACGGCCTTGTATGCTTTGGGCAGCACGACGCGTGGATTCTCGGCTTCTCCGGCCGCCATGGAGACATAGTCGGGCCCGGCGATGGTGAAGGAGGCCTGGATCAGGCATTGCAAAAAGCCCAGAAATCGTCCCAGCGCGCCATCGTAGTAGAGTTCCGTGAACGCACCCGGGCTTTTCCAGTAGCGGAAACCGAAGCGATCGCCCAGGGGATTCCCCCCGAGCATGACAATGAACGTGTATATGATGAGGCCGACGATCAAAAGGACTTTGCCCAGAGCGAGCCAAAACTCAGACTCGCCGTACCACTGGACGGCAAAGAGGTTCAACAAGCTGATGAGGTCAGCATCTCCCGCCACGGACGCGGGGAATCGATCATACGCGTAGCAGACGATGACAATGGCAATGATGCCCCCCGCCGGGACAATGTCGCTCCAAAAGTGGATAATGACATTGCATGCCACGATCTCAAACGGGACCAGCATGGCCTCGAAGACAAAGAAGTTGTAGCCAGCGGCGACCCCGAAAGCCTCGTCGACATATCTGCCGGCGAGCCGAATGAATGGCGATGATATTGGGAGGTAGGTGACCAGTTCGGCCATGCAGTTGGTCACACACAGAATGAACGTGCACCTGAAGAATGTCATTCGGGCACGGGGCTCCAAAGATAGGGACCAGGCCTCTTGGCCAGTCACCGAGACTCACCATATGGTGAAAGCGAGAAACAGACTTCCAGGCCCACCATTGAGCAGGCCGTGACCAATTTGCACGTATAACGCCGTCCCAATGGTGCCTCCGATGCCAATGAGCTGAATATGCCGGGGCTTCAGCTTCCGGTGGGTGCTGTCGTAGCCGACCTTGATGCTTTCGTCATCCGACGGCCTCTCCGCCAGGCCATAGTTGGCTTTGATCGATGCCACCACGGATTGCTTGCGAGACGCATCTTCCAAGTCGTTGGGATAAGCGTCGTCGTCGCGGACGCCTCGGGCAATCGGCGTCATGGCATGGGACGTGACGCCTTTCTCGTCGTGGTTGTAGTCGTGCGCCGAGGTCGACATGGTGAGACCGCCGCCAATGGGTGCTTCTCAATGGGAGAAATCAAGTCGAACAGAAATAAGACGCAGTCGTGACGGTAGTCAAGGATCTGGTGGTCTGAAATATCAGATCCAGCAACCGGAATGGGTCCCACCGCCATGATGTATATTGGTTTGCCAATCCAAGACTTCTAGGTTATCGCTTATCGCAGAAGCCTTGCACTCTGGCCAGACCTTGGGTGTAGCTGAACGTTATCCTCAATGACCAGGTTGTGTGCATCGTTGTTTGCTGGCCAGGTCTGGGCACACACCACTCCCACTCAGATGCTCCCGCCAGCCTTGGCACAGGACTTGGCAACCATGCCGCTATCGGAAGTTCTTTGATCATCCCTAGCTATCAATGCCAGTGGGTTGGCTGCTAAAAACCTTAGATGCATCGTGAAATCTTCCACAGGGATCCGTTACCTTTCTGGTCATCAAATTCTCGTCGGGGTGTCCGCAGCGCGCACAACGGCGGTGCCAGCTCGGGTGGAAGTGGATCGGTGCTCCGTTTGTGGATCGCTGGCGCAGGATGTGGTGGTGCTCAACTCCGAGGTTACCTGTGCGTCTAGGACACCCTCAGCCCTCTTGTTGAAGCTCGACAATCGAGGAAGACAACGGAAAAAACGTTCGTCATGTACGCTTCTTGGCTATGCTTTTTGGGGGCGGTGCTGCCGTCTCTCGCGGCAGGACGAGATATTGTTTTCCCCCCGGTGGCAGCTATCCATCCCAATGGCCATGGATCATACCAATCCCCTGTCAGCCAAGAAAACGACGTCCTACTCGAAGTCGAAAAGTACTCTGGACTGACGACTTTTGCCAACTTACCCTGGGTTCATTGCTTGTCAGCCGCAGACCCGGTGGAAAAATACGACATTGTCTTTCTCGGGGCCCCCTTCGATACCGCTACCACGGCGAGGCCAGGCGCGCGTTTCGGCCCTTCCGGGATAAGATGGTGCGTGATATTTCCTCCCTTCAACCATATCTTCGGCGTACACACTGACTCGACCGTGTAGGGGCTCGAGGCGCATCGCCGCACCATTCGCCTGGAGCCCATATACACATGAAAACGCGTTTGCCGACTGGGCACGGATCGTCGACTGCGGCGACGCCCCCTTGACCTTTCTCGATAACACCGTTGCTTTGCAGCAGCTTGGCAAAGCTCACATGGTTGTTTCTGGTCGTGTGGCCAATGCAACCGACGTCGCACCCGTGCCGCGAATCATTACCTTGGGTGGTGACCATACGACCACCTTGGCCGCTCTGCGTTCGACCGTACATCATTGGGGGCCTGTCAGTGTGCTTCATTTTGATTCTCACCTAGACACGTGGGGTAAGTCTCTTGGTCAGGCACTTGGAGAAGCGGCTTGATTGGAGAGTTCGCCGTGCAGAAACGATTTTCAATGCCAAGCTAACAGGACGCTGGATACGGACAGATCCCAAAGTGCTCGGTGGTGGCATTTCTCACTATGCGGGAGTCAACCATGGAACATTCCTCCACATCGCCCACGAAGAAGGCCTCATTTTGAATTCGTCGGCCCATGCCGGCATTCGAGCACCGGCTTCGAACAAAAAGTACGACTGGAAGAACGACAGACGGTGCGGCTTCGAGATCACCACCGCCAGAGACATTGACAAGCTCGGCGTTACCGGCATCGTCGAGAAGCTCAAAGCACGCGTGGGAGACACTAATGTGTACATATCCGTTGACATTGACGTCCTCGATCCGGCCTATGCCCCGGCGACCGGCACCGCTGAAGTGGGTGGATGGACGACGAGAGAGTTGTTGAGCATTCTCGACGGCCTCGAAGGACTGAACGTCATCGGCGCCGATGTGGTGGAAGTCGCTCCGGCTTACGACAACGCTGGAGAAACGACAGTCCTTGCGGCGGCCGAAGTCGCCCATACATTGATGACGCTCATGGTCCACACTCCTGTCAAGCCAGCAGGAAAAGCCTAGACGACCGCACAGGCATTGGCTCACTCCTCCCCGGTCCAAGACCTCAGCATTCAACCAGGACAGGCGTCGACGACGTTCCTGACCCATCTCACCGGAGCGGAAGGAGTCCAACATGTCTCTGCGTTCGAGTCATAGATAATAGATGACAAATGTCAGTCAATGAGAGATTGATTTCGGACCCGTGGTGATAGAGACAGGCCCTGGCCACCCACGACGAGTAACCGGCACAATTGAAGGGATATGGCCACGTAATTTCAGAGTGCAGGCAGACACAGTCGCTGTCGTGTGAGCAAGATAGGAATCTGTAGGGATTATTGGCAAGGCGCCCCCCTAGAACTGCCTCGGCGATCCAATATACTGTGAATATTGATCACCACCATGATCCAGGGTCTTTGCGTAGACGCCACATGGATCTAGCGCCGAGTTCCCATCCATCACAGACTGCAGCGCCTGCGGAACCTCTCCCTTCCAAGTGGCATCAGAGTCCGCTATTCGGCACGCGGGGATTACAATACCTCCGGAACCTAAGCGAGGGGCGCGTGCGTGCGTGCGTAACCTAGTCTGAAGTCTGTCATTGGGGTTTCTGCTGTGGTCCAACCGGACAACTGCCTCTTTGCGCAGCCTCACTGGCCCCGCGATTGTGCCTCGACCGTGTATTTGCTTGCGTTCGCCACTTCCCCAGAGAGTCAAAAAGTATGTAATCAAGCTGCTTTTCCCCGTGTCACGAGAGTGCAGTCCATCCTCTTCGACTTCCCCGCTGACCTCTTCCCAGTGAGTCACCAAGGTTGGTGTCATTCTCACTATGGCAGATCCATTGGCCTCACCCAGCGCGTACACAGAAGACAAGAGATTTGAGCCGAAGCAGCCTGTCCACCTCGATCCTCCCAAGAACGATCTGATTTCTCTCGAGGAATTGGCCCAATGCGACGGTATGGCAGCGAAGCAGACCTCACCAACAGACGGAACCGCGAGTGGCTAACTTCGTGCTCCTCCGACGGCAGGCACCAATCCCGATAAGCCAACACTGGTAGCGATAAAAGGCACCGTCTTCGATGTGTCCAGGAACACTGCATATGGATCCAAGGGAAATTATCACGGTGCGTAGCGCCAACCAATTCCGGAGGAGATGGTGCTGACGGCACCCTCTTCCATGTACAGTCTTTGCTGGGAAAGATCCATCGCGTGCCCTTGCGCTGTCCAGCTTGAAGGAGGAAGACTGCGTGCCGGACTGGGACGACTTGGATGACAAGTACAAGACTGTCCTCAGCGAGTGGTACACTTTCTTCAGTAAGAGGTATAATGTCGTGGGCAAGGTTAGTGTCCCTCGAGACAGAAATGGTGACCGTGGCCGTCGATGACCAGGGCCCCAAACGCCCGGTTCAGAACAAGAATGAACGCTCGAAGAAGCAGAATGGCAACTGGCACAGACGCTGACACCGTGACTAGGTGGCGGGCGCCCACAATACTGGGTAATTCACCGACCGCTTGTGACAACCAGAGGAAGCACAACATCTATTATTTCTCAGGTTTGTTTGATCGCTGAAATATGCCACTCTATGCCGAATATGTTGCACCACAATCAGCCCTTTCGGGCTCTCCTTGCATGCCTCTTCTTTGCAATGATACGATTGCGCTTGGCCATCCGATTCCTGTCATCCGGGTCCACGGCCGGGGTGTCTTCCCCGCCTTCTCGCTGTTCTTCCGGCGCCTCTGCTTGATCCCGATCGTCGCGCTGCCGCTTCTTCCCTCCCACGATCTCGGCGGCGTCCTGTTTGCGGTCGCGGGTCTTGCTTCCGCCGTGACTGGCCTTGTGCTCCCGTTCGTTCCGTCGTTGCACCACTTGAGCATTCTCGATTGCAAACTCGACGATCAGTCTCTTTCCTTTCTCGCCACTGGGACCCTGGCCGTTGACCATGTGGCCGTTCAGCCATCTCAGCCCGGCCAGGGCGTTTCGGTGGTTAAAGTACTCAATGAAACCGTATCCTCGACTCCTCCCGCCGCCTTCTTTGACCTTGCTCCCTTCTCGGCCTTCGAAGACGATTTTGGCTTGCTTCACAATGCCCACGCCTTTTTGCTTCCTCCGCCTCTCGGCTTCTCGCATCGCCGCCCCTCCGCGGGCCAGCTCTTCCTGGCTCAATGGCTGTCGGATGCCGGCCTTGACGTCTTTGGCGAACCCCACAACGGCCTCTCTCGCCAGTGCCTTTAACTCCTTACTGCCGATGCTCCTGGGGATATTTCTGATACTGAGCCGTGTGAGACTGAGACCGAGGTTGGCATTGCTCTTGATGAGTTTTTGCCGCTGCTTGGCACTGCTCTCTCGAATGTCGCTCTCGGCCTTGCCGAGCTGAGTGTATAGTTTTGAAGACTGGGATATGGTGCCTTCCGACAACAGATACAGCCGCCGCTTGTCTCGATCTCGTATATCGCGCTTTGCACTGGCTTCACTGGCTCGGTGCTCGGCATCGGATTTGCTGAGTGCTCTCGAAACCTGCAGGACACGGCCGTCCAGCGTGTAGCGGCCTGACGGATCAGATGCCTCGTTCTGAAGCACCGAGTGCGTGACCGTCTCGGCCCGACGCTTCTTGTCCGTCCCTGGACCGACCGCCGGTGGCAATGCATCCTTGGGTGCATCTTTGACACAGGCTTTGGCGTCGTCTTCCTTGAAAAAGCAAACGAAGCCCGTGCCTTTCGAACGGTCGGTCTCGGGGTCGTACACGACCCGCGCATATCGCACAGGCCCGAAGGACTGGAAATGTTCTTTCAGCATCTCGTCATCGGTGCTGTATGGGAGATTTCGAATGAACACCGTTGTGTCATTCCGAGTGTCGTGATGTGAATCTCTGCCACGAGGCTCCACAGAATCCAGATCTGATTGTGAAAAAATGTCGTCGCCGCCATCGTCGTCGTCGTCTTCCTCTTCAATATCATCGGTGGAGGATTCCTCTGGATCTTGTAACTCACTTGCAGCCCCGGAAGCTCCAGACTCGACGTCTTCCGCCTTTGATGCTTCTGTCTCCGCATCCTGATCCTGGGCGACTGCATCCGCCGGCACGGCTTTGTCTGCTTGCTCCTCCACCTGGGCTGCCCCAGGCTGGACCTCCTCCCAGGTTTTCTTATCGACAGCCCAGTCCACGGCCAGGGTCCGACCGTCCACTTCTTTCCCGTTCACGCCGGCTATTGCCTTCTCTGCGTTTTTTTTCCCGCGCAGGACGACGATGCCAAACCCGTACAGCGCTTTGGGTCCCCTCCTGGGCACCACTGCATGCTTGACCTTACCATAGCTCTGAAACAGAGCCGCAAGGTCTTCCGGCTCCTGGATGCTCCAGGGCAGGTTTCTCACGATTAATTTGGGTGGTTGCGCTTTTTGTTTCGCCTCTTCCCTCTCGGCGCGCAGCTGTACCGCCGTGGTGTTTTGACCCCTCTTGCCGCCATCTTCCACATCCCTATGCCTCGCCTCGGCAAACTCGACCTTTATTTTCCGTCCGTCAACGGTGGAGTTGTTAAACTGTTCAATGGCGGCGTCGGCATCCTCGGCGTCGACAAAAGTAACAAATCCAAAGCCTTTCGAGATCTTCGTCTGCCGATCAACCACAACCGTGGCATGTCTGACGGGGTATGACTGTGAAAATAACTCGGTCAGACGCTCCGTAGTGACTGAGGCGGGCAACGAGCGAACGAAGAGCGAGTGTGCTCGGCCATTTTTGGATGGTTCTGCAGCGTGCTGCCCTTCATCTGCAGTACTGGTCACTGCTTCGAAGCTCCCATCTGACAGTTTACGCCTTTTATGACCGGGAGCCATCTTTGAGACTACTGTGAGAGCATGCACTTGAACAATCTGCAAAGTTGGTCCAAAAATTTCTCCAGCCCCCCCGCGAAATCTTGGCACGAGCTCACGTGGGTGCTCACCTAGACCGTTGCCGCTTTAAACACCGCCTGCTTGCGACTCACCCTCTACTCACCTTTCAACTCACCCACTCCTGGCTCTGAGAAGAACAAGCTGAATCTTTAGTGGGTGCGACGAACGTTGGTTCTCAAATAGATTGTCGTCAATAAGCACCGACCGAAACACAATTCCACTGTTCAAGACTTACTGGTGCCCTTCTCACCTTTGGACATACGACGACCTGATCTTCACCCCTGAGCGGTATCGAGTATCAACCACGTTCATCACCATGTCCACTGCTGCACCCGGGCCCGGATCAGCGCATTTTTCACAGATGGTCTGCGGTACAAGGTACGTTATGGTTGACCCTGTGTCAGTTCATGACCTAACTTCACCAGGACGTCGAGCTCATCTTACAACGCGACCACGACAGTGAAAGCGGTCGTGGCTGGAGATTGGTATGCAAGATCGACCAGCGGTGGGTGAAAACAACCGTGATCATGATAACATCGCGTAGGTGATTCCATGTCGCTAGTCCTTTCATTCTTCTAACAGGCGCTGACGGTACGGTTCTTTCCAGCTTCGGGGTGGCGGCAAAGGAGCACAAAAGCTGTTCTATGACGATGCTGGTTTCCTCCTGGCCAGACTGGGCCTGCCCATCCAATGGAATGGAATGGACCATTTGGGCAGAGTGGCCCAGTCGACTTTGTCCAATAGCCCGGCTCACTCTGCCTAATGACCATAAGCCAGAGTTTTATGTGGACTTATGACCCATAGGGGTTTCTGGTGGTGTTAAGCTCCCGACACGACCGCAAGATGCGTCGACTGTAACGGGGACTCCACAGGGCAAAGAATGTGGACAAAGAATGTAGAGCAGACGCAGAACTTGGACATCCTCCTCATTCAGGAACCACCCACCACAGCAGACAGAACGCCCGTCGTCCACAGACTCTGGCAAGCCTATCAACCAACGACGCAGATGAAACCACCAGAAGAAGCAAGGCATCATACTCGAGAGGTTTCTTCGGACCGGACCAGACACCTGCCGTGGCATTGACGAGGGAGACATCGATGTGTAGGGTAGTCATATTGCAAATCCGTGGCCATAATGGACTAGCACTAGACTGAATGCATAGCTTTGAAAAGAGCCGCTTTTGATCTCGTCTCATACAAAGTGTACTCCATTGATAAATTGAGGGTCAAGGAAACGGACACCGACGAACGCTGCATTTCCAACTCTTCCATCAGTTTGTTCCCAATCAAAACCGCACCCCACTCGACTAAGTCCAACGCTCCTGCTTTCTGTCGCTGGCAGAGATGCCATCGTCTTCCTCTTCGACGCTGACTTCGATAGTATAATGGATGTTCTCATCCCTCAAGTGTTCCTCACTCGACTGGCTCCCTGGGAGCTTGTCCCGATCTCTCGAGGCGTAGATGGAGGTCACGTTCCCAACCCTGCTGTCCACATTGTGCCCGTAGGGAATAAAATTGTTGTTCTTACTCCCGCCTTTTATTCCCTTGGTCTTCGAATATGCACTCAGCTTCGTTCCTTCAGGTTCATGCTTGCTGGAGCCGTGACTGCCGATCGTCATCTCCAAGTTCTCGGTCATTTTGAGGCCGGTTTGATGGGTGGCCAGGTCGGTGATTACTCGCCGTAGCGAGGGGATGCATGCGGTGATGATGCTCAGATTCAGAGCGACCTGATTAATGATGGTTGGATTTGTGTTATTCCAAGTTTGATCTCCGTCTAAAGAATCTAAAAATGGTCCGAGATAGACAAGCTGAGTTATGACTGTTGCCGGGACACTGGCGCTATTAGTGCTGTGTCCAAGATGGAGCATGGGGATGAATTACAGGACACGAGTAGAAAAGAGTGCCAGCACCCAGACTTTCTTGTCTGACCGTAAGTGAAGATCCCAGACCACAAGGATAGGCAAAATTGATAGCGCAGTGTCGGTCAAAATGTTCAACGTGCCTATATAATAATACAGCGCGGCCTGCACGTCCGTCAGTTGTGAGCCACAAAGGCCAACCCATACTGCTCACCAAATTTATGCACCTGTCTTCGCCGACTAGCCATGGACTTGGTAGCGTGCACTGGAAAGACAGCACAAGGATAGATGTCAGAGCCCAGAGTCCAATGACAGCATCAAGAGCAAGGCACAGCCATCGTACACGACCCCTCGGTCGGATAGTTCGAAGAAGATGGCAAATAGACCATTTACAAAATGTCATCACAACGACGGTGAGTATCTGGCTGGCATATGTGTCCTTTGAGAATCAGTAAGAAGACTTTTCTGCTGTGAACGTGATGCATACTTTACTGTATGATTCGAAGTCACTACCCGACACATCATCTCGATGCTTGCCCAGACCATGATTTCTGGCCAGTTGCGTGCACACTGTTTGAGCAATTGCAAAGACCTCAATGTTGCGCGAATTAGTCAACGTTCAACCTAACTCGGTTCGTTCGTGTGTCCTGAGAATACTTACCAGCGCAATATTTACCGCCAAATCATCGATAGCGGTCAGTCTAGTGATGTTCAACCTTATGATGGCTCTTGCAAGCACCACGAGGCCCGAAAAGATGATGAGAAAACAATTCACAATGGACACTGAGGCGCCTTTGTCATTGTCGGATATTACTTCGAAAGGAGCTGAAGCTGGATTCGACATCTTCGCTGCCGCCGAGGTCTTGACGAAGGCTTCGAGAGCCAGTGTCGAAAGAGTCCGTCCCAATCTTCAGATGAAGGTGATCATCACTCGTCTGCCTGGAGGATTCTGCGACTTTTCAGGTTTCGGTTCGTTAGTTTGTTCGGCTATCATCAGGTCAGGTAGGATATTTGGAACTAAGGCAAAGACAGAAGTATCAAGGCCGATCCGATGATAAGGACACCAGGATGACTGAAACTTGACTTGGATCAAAAGTCCAAGGCCTGTGTTCGAATTGACTAGGGTCAGGATCTTGTCTGACAAACCGCGTTTTTACTGACTCAGGGTTATGCATCTTTACTGACTGTTCACGTCCTCATGGAGGACAAAAATTTCCTGAAAACGAGTGGTCTGTACTGACGACGTTACCAGATATGGTTTTACTGACAACTGGTTCCTCTGACGAGTCCCGCCCCCGGAATTGACTTATGACACGGCAAAGAGGCTGGTTCATGCATGTCGATCACTGCTTACCTTGGTTACCCATCAGGGGCTTTCATTGTTAAGTTCCTAAGACCTGATTCGCAGTGAACAGCGCCTAGAAAAGCCGTGTGATCAGTTCAATGCCGATTGGTCCGGGGAACAAAGGCCAAATCCCTCCTGCAAGCATCTACCCCCACGAGGCGGTCAAGCATCCACTCTTTAGGTCACTGGTCGGGCCGGCAGATCAATTTCCGTCTTCAAGTGTAGTACACTTGGCACCTCGCTTGGAACGCAATGTTACGGAGTATAGGCACACCATTAGCGCCTTGAGACGGTATACACCTCCGAATAGGCGCCCAGTGTTTGACTCCCTGTTCGCTCATGTACCTGATTCGTCACTAAAGAAGCTAAAATACGAACCATGTGAGCTGGCAACTTAACGGGGCAGATTCTCAGAGACGGGGGTACGGAGGACCAAATCAAAGGGACCGCCAGCTCTTCTTTCCATCATTATCTTCTGTTTCCATCGTTTTCCTTTCGACATTTCACACCCCGCCCATCAAGTCAGAGTCCTGTTCGGAGAGGACTGCAACAACATGGAGCTGAACCAAAGATCTAAGACGCAATCCGAGCTGGTCAACCGGCCACTCTACAACAATAACACGGACGATAAATCTCCAAATGTCAGCGAGAATCGTGAAGTTCGGTCGGCTCAGAACCTCGATGTATACTTCCGCCCCACCCAAAGGCAGAGTGCCCTGAGCGTCATTAACATTTCGGACAGAGATATATTTCCTTCATCCCCACAATCGCCTTCCCCGCGACCCTACAATCGAGTTGGGAAGCCCTCTCGGTCAGCTTTCAGGCTGGTCTGTCGAACGGCGGGCCCACTGCACTGGTATGGGGCACTCTTCTGTGTATATTCGGATCGACGTCGATTGCTTTGTCGCTCGGTGAGATGGCGTCAATGTCTGCGACCCTCCCCATCAACATGAAGAATTATACGACTGACACACCACAAGCACACCAGTGGTTGGTGCCCAATATCGTTGGACAGCTCTCTATGCGCCGAAAGGGGTCGGGACTCCGGCCTTTTGGAGCTTACTGCAAGGTAAAATCAATGGGCCAGAATGAACCTACCTGGTGCTCTCACTGACGCTGACCAGGCTGGATCACCGTCTTTGCATGGATGGCAGTTTGTGCCCAAGTCTGCTTCCTCAACGGGGAAATCTTTCAAGTCCTCATCGCCCTCAATAATGCGACCTACATCCCCAAATCCTGGCACGGCACACTCCTCGCGTGGGCCGTCCTGGCGATACCCCTTCTTTGCAACATTTTCGCCAGAAGAGTCCTCACGCCACTCGAGGTATTGGGAGGACTCGTCCATATCGGCCTGTTTGTTGTCTTTGTCGTGGTTCTGGTGACTTTGTCCCCACGAAGCAGCGCGGATTTTGTGTTCACCGAGACGATCACCGGTCTCAGTGGGTATGCGTCCGGTGTGTCATGGTGCATCGGCCTTCTCTCTGGAGCCTTTCCTCTTGCTGGCTTTGACGGCGTGCTTCACATGGCCGCCGAAGTCAAAAATGCACCGCTTCGTGTGCCGCAGAGCATGGTCTTGAGCGTCCTGATCAACGGTGTGCTTTCCTGGGGCGCGATTATTACTATCCTATTTTGCATTGGCGATCCCATCGAAGTATCCCAGACTCCCTACAGCCTCCCGATCGTTCAAATCCTCTTGAACTCGACAGGATCTACCGGCGCCACTACAGCGATAATGACCTTGATCCTATTTGTCGGTGTTGTCGCCGTCTTCAGCACTCTCGCCTCCGTATCGCGCTTGACTTGGGCATTCGCGAAAGATAAGGGCCTTCCCTTCTCGAACTTCTTCGGAAAGGTACGATCATATCCTCCCTTTGGAGTGCCTTTCGCACTTCCTTACTTTCTCACCACATTTGAGCTAACCATTTCTTCTCTTGACGTAGGTTCACCCAACCCTCCGCATCCCGCTCAATGCGCTACTCTTAATCTCAACGATCATCATCCTCCTCCAACTGATCAACATCGGCAGCACGACCGCCTTCTTCGCGATCTTGTCCCTCAACACGTTGTCCCTGTATATCTCCTACCTGATCCCTATACTCTTCCTGGTTATCCATAAGATCCGCGGCTTCCCCATCCCCTACGGTCCTTTCAAGTTGCCCCGCGGCCTCGGATTGCCCACCAACGTGTTCGCGCTGTCCTATGGGATTTTTATTGCTATTTGGCTGCCTTTCCCGCCCGCGGTGCCGGTGGACGCCGTGTCGATGAACTACGGTGGACCAGTCCTAGGCTTTGTCATCCTCTTGGCCATCCTCGACTGGTTTATCGGTGGCAAGAGGAGGTTCTCCGTGCCGGTCGAGGTGAGGTATGGCGAAGATGATACGACAAGTAGTACGTGGTCTCCTTGAGCAGTCTTAGGTGACTTATACTCCTCGGTGTCTTGGAAGATCGTCAATCGAGCTTTTGGGCTGGTGGCTCGGTCCCATTAGAGTGGAAGAACCTTGACTTGTTATATACTGACAAAGTCTATATTGGTCTATAGATCAAGTTATACTTGTATATAATTGGCATTCTCCGTCGATTAGATTTACTAGTTCTGTCTTTTCTTAAACCGAACAATTGGGCCCTCCCGGTCTGCGACAAAATGATCCCATATCTGGTAGACATCCTGACGGTCTCTCAGGTCCCGGTGCCGTGACTTCGCACCACCCTTCACCTTCTTTACCACATCGACATCGGCATCGGCAAGCTTCATATCATACGTCCACAACAGCGTCGCCAACACGAGATTAAGCTCAAGATACGCGACTCGTTTCCCCGCGCATCCTCTCGATCCGATGCCGAACGGACAAAACGCCGCTCTCGCGATTCTCACGCTCTCTTCGTTCCCCTCGGTTACGATCCATCTGTCAGGATTAAACGTAAACGGGTCTGGGTAGTACTGGGCATTGTGATGGATCGTCCAGGGCGCGACGCCAACGACCGTGCCCGCTGGGAAGTAGTGTCCGTCGATCTCGATCCCACCGGCCATGACCTCTCGAGGGAGGTGTGATGGGACGGGCGTTGCCATACGCATCGTCTCGTCGATACATGCTCTCAGATAGTTGCAGGAAGTGAGCTCAGGGCCCGATCTGATCGACTCGATGCGAGGGAATGTTGAGCGGATCAGGCCTGTCAGTCTCGATAGGACCGATGGGTTGTGTAGGAGATAGAACAGAGCGGCACTGAGGGTGATCGCTGTAGTATCCGAACCGGCGTGGATAAGGAGGCCAGAATCCGCGTGCAGCTCGTGGATCGAGAGCCCTTGGCCGGTTTCCGGGTCTTTTGTGTGTAGGAGGTAGTGGACAAAGTCCTTTCGTCTGTGTGCTTGGTCAGTGGTGCCGTTTGCTCCTTCTCCACCATTGGTTGTTTTCTCAGCCTCGGCCGCCAGTCGGTCATCCATCATCGAACCCGCGTATTTGGCATATGCTACATTCTCTTTCGCGTTTCCCGCAGGCATCAGCAACGACGCCCACTTGGTGCCGAATAATGGGCGGACCAGGGATATAAAAGGCCAGAAGCCTGCCTGTCGAATCACGAGTTTCAAGTTAGTACTCGCAAGACTGGTAAAAGTGAGGAACGATCGTACCACATAAACAAATTTGGTGGCGTTTAAGACGACGTCCGGTATGAACCGATGCTCCGCCTTCGTGACGCACCCGAAGTCTCTTCCAAAGGTCATGTCTCCCATCAGATCGAAACTGAGCCAATTGCACCAGTCATTCATATCCCTTGACCGAGTCCACCCGCTCTCAAGGGTGTCAGCACCAAGGTACTCTAGCCAACGTCGAGCATTCTCAAGAATCAAGCCTTCAGCATCAGCAAGGGCCTTCTCTGAGAAGGCCTGGTCTAGCACTCGTCTTCGAAACGCATGTTTGGACTTGTCGATCTCCGAATGCACGCTAAATGCCTTCGACCCGGCGTCAATGGTACGATACCAGTCCGCTTTCTGGACGTTGGCTTTCCGGCTGCCGTAGATGGTCTTTAAAGCGCTGGCTGTGTTGAAGGAAAGAGTACTGGGGCCTATTCGGACGATGTTCCCTGCCTCTGAGCTCAGGACATGGTAGCACTGAGCGGCTGTTTCATTGAACCCTGCTTACCGTACTTTTCATGCTCCTTCCACGTCTCAATATGGCGATCTCCACTGGCTGCCTGTTCAACAATGGACCAGTCTGTGATTTTGCTGAGGAGCGGACCTCTGAATTTTGCTAAAGGGTGTAAAGCGATGCGATAGAAGCAAATGAAGACGACCTTGGGTGTCAGTTTGAGCATAACTCGCTGGTCGAATGACGAACATAAAGAAGAACTGCCGCCACAAGGCCTCCTCCTACCTTCAACACGTCAAGGCCTTTGCAGGTGGTCTCCAAAAACTCCATGCCTGCCATGGGCGGTCGAACGAGAGATAAAAGTCCCCCTCCGATCCCAAACGGAAGACTGAGTCTAGTGGCGGTCCAAACTCGATGATCTCACGGCTTAAAACCAGATTGTGATTCTCCCCGTTCGTGGCCAACACTCCTATCACAAGGGAGCGCTCTTAAGGCAGGGGGTCAAATGGGGTACCGAAACCTTTAAATAGGCAGATAGCTGATCTATCCCATGCGTGGTTAGAGCCTATATTTCTTGGCAGCGACTCCATAGCTCTCTTACCACCAAATCAGAGGTGGATCTCTGGGCAGATTCCGACCTTGGCGGCGTCTCATCGTTGACACCACGCTCTGGCGTAGAATCTCAAAGCATCACCAGACTTTCGCAACCAAAAAGCCAGCCATGGCGGACGGACACGCGGCTGTCGGGGGCGGAGAGCGCGCACCAGACCCCCCAAGGTCGAAAGTCGTGCAACCAACGCCGCAAGCGCTTCCCTCTCGGCAAGGGCCATCAGCCATCCTGGTCTCAACGCGTCAGAAGGGCAACCCGATTTTGAACTATGTAAAATCGATTCCTTGGGAGTATTCTGACATCCCGTGTGATTACGTGCTCGGGGCCACGACCGGTGCATTATTCCTATCCCTCAAGTACCATCGACTACACCCGGAGTACGTCTACAGTCGAATTCGGCAACTGGGCAAGAATTATAATCTCCGAATATTGCTGATCATGGTAGACATCACCAACCATGAAGAAGCGCTCAAGGAACTGTCAAAGACATCGATGATCAATAACCTCACCTTAATACTCAGCTGGTCGGCGCAAGAGGCTGGTCGATATCTTGAGCTGTTCAAGTCGTACGAACATGCGTCGCCAGCGTCGATCCGAGCGCATCAAGCAGAGACATACAGGGAGAGTCTGACGGAGTTCGTGACCACTCCACGGAACATCAACAAAACAGATGCTGCCAGCTTGATATCCAACTTTGGTTCCTTGCGAGCCGCGGTCAACGCCGAACCAGAAGAGCTTGCCTTGGTGCCGGGATGGGGCGAGAAGAAAGTAAAGGCCTGGCATCGTATTGTTCGCGAACCCTTCCGGGTGAGAAGGGCAGCAAAGGCCACGCCAGGGAGCGCGCATGCGGCCGTTCCCATCAGCACGGTGCCGAGCATCTCCAGGGAGGGATCGCATCCGGCTCCGAGTCGGGAGGAGTCCAGACCTGGGTCAAGCCACAAAAGACCGCGACTGGAAGAGGTCCCATTTGATGACTTTGACGAAGCGGACGAGGCAGCACTTCTCGCCGCGGAGGCTGAGAGCCAGTCTAATGCGGAGAAACCAAAGGCCGTACAAGCGACCTCGCGAAAGGAGCCTGAACTCGCCGAGGGAGTTATGGCCGCTCTGGCAAAATTACGGCAGAGTGGGTGATCGCGCCCTCCTGCCTGAAATGAGGTCTCCATTGCCGTGCTCAGGTCAGTCAACTGAATGAGAGGCCGCCCGAGACCACCATGCAGGCAGTGTGACAACGGCCTCTGAATCTACTGCTCCCTTTGGCATCAACGAGGTTACGCGGAGCAGTGGCACCACGGATAACGAGAAGAGCCAAGGGGCTGGGCTCAGATCCGAGAAGATGAGACACATCCTTCTGTAGGAGCGACCAAGACATGATATGGAGAGTAAGTCGACTTCCGGCAGATATTGTCTCCGCACTCAGATCGAGACTCGGCTAAGGGAAGGAAACAGGCGGAGAGAAATCGCAGCATGACATTGAGCAGACTCGGGAAGGACGATCACCCTGTCTCATGATTTGACGGCCCTCTTCCGCCGGAACCGGTCTCGCCTCACGGTCGCTCACGGTGACGCTGACAACCAATCAATCTCTCGGAGGAGCCAGGAATTGAACGGAGCTCACCCAAGTTGACTCGACCAAAGGGGGCGTATGTTGGACATCTGGGGTGGTTGGGAAGAGGGGATGAGCGTGAAATCCCTGAGAACTGCAGGGATCACCATCATCTTGATTCATTTTTCCACTCACATAGGCTTGTCCTGGGCAGACCCCGGAATTTTACACTCGGCGGGTGAGAAACAAGGTTGACGGCCGAGTGTATGACACTGTGCCTGCATATAGCATCTCGGATGCCTTCGTGAGGGGATGCTTTCGTGAGAGGATGCCAAGTGCAGCCAAATCCCATAAAGCAGGGATAGCATATGCATGCATGTCTTGTAACTGACAGTTCCGTCTCGTGGCAAGACTGAAACAGGCAAGAAGAAACCCAATTAGTTAAGTGCGCATACTTGTCTCCAGGGTGTGCCCCGGCGATGTGGTGGCAGTCTGGCAAAGCTACTAGATCGGCAGGGCATAAAATACATGACCTTGGAGTCAAGACCGGATGTTACAGTCAGCAAGGCTAATCAATTGGCCAGCCGCCAGCAGGCAGAGGAGAACCTCCGTCTTTTCTGTCCTGGGAGTCGAGGTGGCAGAGTGCGCCTGGCGGTTCGGTGATTTGCCCCTTCCGGCCAGCTGTGGGCCAGTGGCAGGACCGTTGACATTTGCCTGTTGTTTTGGATGTAGCGTAGATGGCCTCTCACCCGGCCTTCCTCGGCGTCTCCCTGGGTCGACTCACCAGCATGAGTGGCGCGCCCTGAAGCACCGACGATCCTGTCAGAGCATGTCAACGCACAGACAGAGCCAAAGGTGTCGACCTGATTGTGTGGTTTCTGCTGCGTTGCTACCCCTCTGCCACCCCATCGCCGACGCTAGGGCGCTTTGGGCCACTCCCTAGCCTCAGCACACGGACCCATCCTTCTTCCCCTGGCAGCCTCACCGCCGAGCTTTCGCATCTTCTGAAGGCTACTCGACTGCACCAACCCATCATCATCCTTTTTTTCGACCCGACTTCGACAGCCATCCACGTCTTTGCATCTCGACGCCTGCTCTGTGGTGCCCAACTGACACGCGCGCCATCGTCTCCTTGGGCGGAGCTTCGCTGGCTTTCGGGCTTCTTCGGCATCCAAACAACAAAACGTGATTCACGGTTCTCCTCGTCCCCCTCGAACGCCGATGCTCACCACGGCTGTCTGAGCTTCAATTGTAGGCCATTGCACTCGCCCTGGGATGATTGTGACCTGGTGGACGTCTGTGGCTAATCCTTTCACCGCAGCAGTGCGGAGACTTGTGACCGACACTCGACGAATCCGCTGGGCCGAGATCCGGTATCGAGTCACGGTCGTTTTGGGTCCCTCTCTCGCGTTGATTCCCACCATCCGTCTGCCTCTTCACGGTCGAACGAGATGGCTTCATCATCATCGAACGTCATTGGCGTGCACTACCGCGTGGGCAAAAAGATCGGAGAAGGTTCATTCGGCGTCATTTTTGAGGGCACGAATCTGCTCAACAACCAGCAAGTGGCCATCAAATTTGTGCGTACTGCGAGGCCTGGTGTCGTCCTTGTTTCCACAAACTGAGTCCTCCGTAGGAGCCGAGAAAGAGCGACGCACCACAACTGCGTGATGAATACCGCACCTACAAGATTTTGGTGGGCTGCCGTAAGTGGACGGACCGGACTGCTCCGTGTGATTTGTTTGCACTCACCATACCACAGCTGGCATTCCCAATGTGTACTACTTCGGTCAGGAAGGTCTGCACAACATCCTCGTCATCGACCTTCTGGGACCGAGCTTGGAAGACCTCTTCGATCATTGCAACCGACGGTTTTCGGTCAAAACCGTGGTCATGGTCGCCAAGCAGATGGTACGCCGAACCCATTCGGCCACGGGACGACGACTGACAAGCATGCAGCTTTCCCGAGTGCAAACCATACACGAAAAAAACCTCATCTACCGTGATATCAAACCCGACAACTTCCTGATTGGCCGGCCCAACACCAAAGCTGCCAATGTGATCCATGTAGTGGACTTTGGCATGGCCAAGCAGTATCGAGACCCCAAAACCAAGCAGCATATCCCTTACCGAGAACGCAAATCATTGTCGGGAACGGCGCGGTACATGAGCATTAACACCCACCTCGGTCGCGAACAGTCGAGACGGGACGATCTAGAAGCTTTGGGACACGTCTTTATGTACTTTCTGAGGGGCGGACTGCCCTGGCAGGGCTTGAAAGCCGCGACCAACAAACAAAAGTATGAGAAGATTGGCGAGAAAAAACAGACGACAGCCATCAAAGACCTTTGTGAAGGATTTCCAGGTGAGAGGCACTCCCTCGAGCCACTCCCTCGCTCCCTCTCTTTTCACGCACTCACAAGAGACAGAGGAATTTAACAAATATCTGAGTTACGTCCGCAATCTGGGCTTCGAAGACACGCCCGACTACGACTTCCTCCGGGACCTGTTCACCCAAGCACTCAAGAACACCGGAGAGGTCGAGGATGGAGAGTATGATTGGATGAAGCTCAACGGCGGCCGCGGGTGGGAGGCCCTCAAGGCGCATCCATCGGCGCACCACTTGCATAACCTGAATCCGCAGGCGGATGCCTCTAATCGCGCCCTTCACGGCGTCCCCGGTGTTCGAGGAGCAGAGGCCGGCCGCCCCTCGCGAGATCGTGGTCCAATATCGGCCGACCGTTTAAACGCAGCGCAGCCTCCGCCCCCGGGATCGCCCTCGAAGCCAGGAGTGGCAGCCTTGGGGAAGGCCGCTCGAGATCGCACAAGCGGCGCCGCCGGAGGCAATCTCCCGAAGAGAAGTAGCGGTCTGGCCGGCCAGATCGACATCCACACGCCAACCGCCAGCAGCCAGGCGCAGTTCCAGAACAGTAATGCCAACCTGGTGGGTGGTCCGCTGCCCCGAGCAAGTCCGGCCGCAGGGGCACTACAGAACAATCAGGCCCGCACCCCCCAGCAACCGGAACCACAGCCAAGCTTCTTTCAAAAGCTGATGAAAGCGCTCTGCTGCGGTATGTGATGGATGACAAGACTTCCGGCGAGCCTGGCGCTAATCAAGTGGTAGGTTAAGCGAAACGGCCATGATGCCATTCTCCCATCTTCGTTCCTTTCCACTAATGACGAATTTCTCTCTCGAACATGGCCATGCATCGGTCTCAGCGGCCTCTTTCCTGCAAAAAAGAAAAAAAAAATCCACGCAGCCTTTTGCGGCCCTCCCAACGGCCGCGGTAATGAGAACGTCCCTGTCACCGGGACAATTTGAATCCCGATTCCTTCCTGCTCGCTCCAAGCATGCCAGGGATTTATTCCACGCCCACACTTCAGCACCGTGCGTCCGCGCCAATCCCCGGCAGAGGAGATGGAGCATTCTTCACGACTTACGATCACTTGCTACGGGCCATTTTTCCTTTGTCTATCTATATACGAGCAGAGCGACTGTTATTTATCTGAGGCATCTGCGACCGGCGAGCGAGGCGTCCATTCAGGACTCGATGGAAAACTGTGCTTCGAGGTGGTGGGAGACGCGCAAGGTATTCATTTTCAGTACAATCTGTACCATAGACAGGAAAACCACAGAAAAAAGCCGAGAATAGGTAGGCGAGCTAGCATCTATAATGAGAAGGATCGTGAAGCTAAGGGTATGCTTCCTCTGGCGACAAACCACAAGCCTCGGGCTTCGTCGAGTCGACGGGCTCCTGTATAGCCTGCACAGCCACAGATCAGGCGCTCTGACTTGTCCACATTGAGCCAAGTGGCCCTGACGGCAGAAGAACTGGACGAGTGAGGCGTTTTGTTCAAACAAGGCGTGCCCCGCGTCATGGCCTCAGGTACCAAATCGCCGCCAACCTTTCTGGCCTTTTGTGGTGAACGGTGGTTGTGGACTGGGGAACGAGGTGCGGTGAATTTGGCCAGGGCACGACCTGACTCGGCAGCGCTGCCAATTGCTGGCTGGTATCCAAGGTAGAAAGTGGGGCGAGGCGGTTAGCGCCTTTGCCGTTGCCTTGCGCTGGCCTGCCGACTTCAACAAGATCACATTCATCTGTCTCCTACTCTCTTGACCCTGTCTGTATTTGGGCCAGGATCACTTTCGCCGCCTGGACAGCTCCGGTGACCGTCGCTATACTTGACGCGACCCTCTCTGGGCCATCTTAGACCTCTTTTACATCCGCTTCAGCTCTCAATCACTCCGTCCTCTCCCTCCGAGTCAGATTGCCAGCTGAGTCGATCGATCATCTCCCACCGATAGTCTCACACTCGTGTCTTCATTCCAACACGTCCGTGGCGACCTTTGAGCACTGGTTCTGTTGGCGACTGTGGAGTTTAAACATCCTCCATTGGCCCCTACATAGCCTCATCGTGCGGCTGAGTAAGTGCCCCGTCCAGGGAAACCAACATTGACCACTCACGCTCACTGCGCCGCCACAGGCAGCCTGGCCAGGGACACTCTGAGGAATCATCACGACACCCAGGTCGGCAGGGACTCCGAGAAGCGATTCGATCTCGGCTGCCAGGTTTCTCAAGCACCTGGAAGACCGAGCACGGGACAGTCGTCCCCGGCCGTCGACGCCATTCCTCTCTGGTCGCCCCGGCGGTCGCAAAGCAAAGTCGGGTTGAGGGTCGAGGGTCTTTAAAAGATGGATCACACCCGGGGCCGGTCTCCTTCAAGAGGAAGCAATAATCGACACATCAGCCCGAGTCCATCGCCGCATCATTATTCTGGCTCCATTTCCGGCGTCGATCTGTCAGTTCACCGAGCGCTCACGTCGGGAAAGTTCAACACGTCACCGCACTTCAACAACCGTTTCCTCGGATCCCAGCCACCCGCCGATCTCGAGTCCAGCTCCAGCGAGGCGGCCTTTTACGCCAACAGTCAGTTCAACCAAGGCGCATTCCAAGACAACCCGTATTCAGGCTCTACGCTGGACCCGTCGTACACCGACAACAGTTTTATGTTCCCGGGAGAAGGCATGCCCAATGACTATTCCCAGGACTTCTCCCTGGAACCGACGTACAATGTGAATCAACAGAACAACATCAATCCCGCCGACCTCAGCAAGGTCTCGTCTCCGCAAGATCAGCAGTCGCCCAACCTCCTCCCGCCCGAGGCGCACTCGTCTCAACCGGCTTCTCCTGCCTCCACAAACGGACAGTTTTACACGCCCCAGCACTCGAGGCACACCTCCTTGGATCCTTCGAGCGCGTACGGGGATGGTTTCCAGGGCCTGAGCTTCCAGCACCACCACCGCGCCGCCTCGGATCACTCGGACGTGTCCTCTGCCTCGCATTCACCATTCCTTGCTCAGGCCGACCTGCACGACGCCATGGAGGGTAATCACTCGCCCTTTTTACCCGCTCAACCGGATACCAGCAATACTTTCGGGATCGACAACTTCAGCCTCGGCGAGCAGCAACAGCAGCCGCCGCCTTCATATCGGTCTCCTCGACTCATGCCTCACATGGAAGGGAATCAGCAGGGCCTGGGACTCAACCCAGATGCCATGCTCAATCAGCCGATGGGGATGATTCCGAACTCGGACCTGTATGCATCACAATCCGGTGGTGGTGGCTACGTGTCCACGCTGCCGAGTAACCACATGCGCCATACTTCGGTGGTCTCCGATATCGGTCAGGCGCACCAGTTTGAGATGCCCACGATCAACATCGAACCTGCTCCGGTGTCACGGCAGGGAAGTTTTGGACCCCAAGGCGAACCCGTCGAGGGTGCGTTGAGTCCGCCGTCAGCTACACGTATGTCTCGGAATTCGTCATGTTGTGCATCAGGACTGATTTCAACAGGAGGTCGCCATCGCAGCCAGTCGGATGTCACGTTTTCGCGTCATCTGGGGCGGCCCGTCTCACGGGGTCGATCCCCGTCGAGCATGAACGATAAGCTCTCAGTGCGGTCGGTGTCCCCGAGAGCGTCGTTATCGAGAGAGTCTTCGCCGGGTCCGGGTGTGGCTTCGGGTCGAATCGATAAGACGCGCCGTGCGTCGACCTCATCGATCAATTCCCGTGATTACATTCTGGATCTTGTTGATCCCAACAGACCGAGTGCGTCGCCATCTGGGTCGAACACACGCTTGCAAAAACACCCGGCGACGTTTCAGTGCCACCTTTGCCCCAAACGCTTCACACGGGCCTATAACTTGCGATCTCATCTGCGAACCCATACCGACGAGCGTCCGTTTGTGTGTAAAGTTTGTGGAAAAGCATTTGCCCGGCAGCATGACCGCAAACGTCACGAAGGTCTTCACACTGGCGAAAAGAAGTTTATCTGCAAGGGTGAGCTCCATTCACACCCGGGTCAGCCATGGGGTTGCGGTCGGAAATTTGCCCGAGCGGACGCCTTGGGCCGCCATTTCCGCTCTGAGGCGGGCAGAATCTGCATCAAACCTCTCCTCGAAGAGGAAAAGGCCGAAAACCAGAAGAAATTGTTATTCATGGAGCAACAGCAGCAACAGCAACAGCACGCGCAATTTGCTCATGGAGGATTGCAGCCGGTACCGCCGTCCATGATGATCGGCATGGATCCCCCCCCCGGAGCGGGCGGGTTTGCCCTTCCTTCCGCCCTCTTAGCCCAGTATCCCGCTCTGCAAAATATTGACTGGTCTCAAATAGCGACGGGCGATGACGGTGGTGATCTGAGTGATGTCAGTGGCCTGGGCAGGGCCGGCTTTGGCGGATCGGACGTCGGCGATTACTACGACGACGGTGACATTAGCGATGCCGAACCCTATAACGATATGACTTTCGCCAATCCGTATATGGGCAGTTAGCTCATTTGGCTTGCCATCGCGCCGCTGTTCGGTTTGAAGATGTCTTGGAACGGGGGGAATTGTTTATGGCGTTTTGGTACCCCCTGTCATAGAGGTGGGATGATCATCACGATGCAACGACGAGCGCAATTGGAATGGAACGGAATGCCCCATCTACCCGACTTTTGTTGAAATTTTCTTGAACCTTTTTTGATCCCAGTTGGCAAACATCGAGTCATCAATGGACATGGATTCAATCACTACCTGGGTTGGCAGAGGTCTGATGACGTCGCAATGCTTGTGATCCGTTTCGCTTTTCGATGAAGTTAGTTGCTAAGGCCACCCAGTTCTGTCGAGGTTGGAAGCACAGGATTTGGTCGCTAGAGATATCGAGGGAAATACGCTGTTACGCAAATATGAAATCCTTGATGATTGCGGTGTACCTTTTTTCAGCCGATGACATTGACCTCTCAACTATTCTCTCCTCTCGCCATACTTTGCCTTTGCCTGTTGCAGATGATACGGTTCGGCCTTGTTGTGAGGCGCTGTATATCCCTGTTGTCGCACGTGACGGCGTGTGTTATATCCTCATCACCCAAGTTGTCACACCTCCATACTCACCACTTCCGCACCGTGAATTCTCTCACCATGTGTCATGAAGACGGCATGGATGAACATGAAGATGGAATGCATTGTTGAAGCTCTGGATCCGCGGCCAACGACTGGAATGGTCCGACTACTTATCTTCTGAGCGGCACTGCTCTCGGTATGAAGGTCTAGTCCCGCCGCCGCTACACCAGCCCAAGAGGTCGCTGTGGTTGGAAACTGCGGAAGCATACGCAATATTGAAGAACATTCCGCAGCAAACCGAGTTTGACTCACTGTTCAGCCGCCCACGTCCTTCGACAGAGTTGAGATCAGAGGCCGTCGCGAGATCATCCAGGTGGACAAGGACATGCGCAGGCTGACGCAAGTGAGAGGCAAGTCCCATCTATTGAAGGTGCACAGAGGGATCGGTTGTCCTACTCTACAGTCCGCCAGACTTGGACCGAACAAATCAGAGTCTCGCTCGGAGAAGTTCCAGACGTCGGCTCTCGACTTTGTAATCAAGAATCCATCAAACGACTGCAGCAGTCATCTGGCATGGCACCGAGATGGCCGCGAATAGGGTTTGGTGGCAATACACAAGAAATGAGGGAGATGAATGACTCGGGCTACGGGATGACCAAAGACGTCAGCCAAAGACGTCAGCAGCCAGGCAGAGCATTCCAAGGACATCAGCGAGTGGGATCACCCATTTCAGTCTACCGACTCACCCAGCCCACCACTCCGCCAGAGTCTACCAGAAGATCCTGTGTCCCGAAGCCAATCAAGAAGCAAAGGAACACAAACCCTCTATCAAACAGCGAGCAAGCGTACCGAAAAGAAAAAGAATGACGCACTCAAGGAGTTTGACGATGGGTACAAGGGAAAGTTTCGATTCGGTCCTCTGTCTGGTGAGCTCGAGGCGATGATGATCGATGGAATGTGGGTCAATCGACAGTCGGGAAACGGAAAGGAACGTGGCAAGCAGCACGCGATTCAGAATGACCACCTGGCCGCCAGGGAGGAGACCCGAGAGGAGAGAATGGCCGCGAATAAAAAGGCTTTCAACGCGAGGCTGCCGATGGAATTCGTGTTGCCAAGGAGCATGCCGTGGCCAAGCAGGCAGCGACAATAAGATGCAATGAGCTGACCCCGAGCTGACAAGGTTGTATGCAGGGTCTCGGCTCTATCGAAGACGACGCTCTAGCGAAAATGTGCAACTCATCCCTCCTTTCGTCTTCGGACAATCAACCACCAAATAACAAGGTGAACCGCCAGCGAAATACGATATACGAAGCCACCGGAGGATCAATCTAGCCGTCGCCAAGGTTGCTAGGACTTCGGTCGGCCCGAGTCTGCATCACAGCAGGTTTTATGGCTCTCACTTTCTTCTGTCGGCATCGGCCAAGGATACGGCATTGTTGCCTTGAAGCCCTGTAATAGTGTTGGTCCACTATTGCGCATGGCCCTTGGCTGAGCTCTGACACTGGCACCTTGCCGAGAGACGCAGCCAGTGAACGACAAGGCCATGATTACCGAAAACCTGACACCACAGCCTCCACCACCGTAACCGCAACTAGTTACGGCCGTGAGAAACCGAATCAACACAATGCCCGTATTCGCGTTTTCCAGCCTCGCGCTCCCGCTGGGTACTTCGATACTGGGCATTTACAGTCGATCTCAGCTGTGATAGGCTGTACCGGAAAGGCTTCTCTTCTTGATATGTCTAACTGATGATACCCACTACGCCAGCGAATGATAATGAGACCATGCCGCCTACGCGGCCCACAGCCCGTCCAAAGGTTAGTGCAAGGTGAGGAACGACGGTTGCCCGGATAATTTACCAGTTCTACGCCACGGTTTTCTATATCTATGCCGAAGCCTCCTGTCTCTGCCTGCCCGCCACCTGTCGGCTTCACCGCACGCCCCGTCGCCCCTTGTTTTCGATTTTGATTGATCTCATTAACCATCGGTCTTGTCCTACTGATTCACATTGCGCGGACCTTGTTTTTTCTTTTTCTTTTGCCTTCATTGACGGCAAGCAGTGCCTGAACAACCAGCCCTGAGTACCATTCGACCCGTTGCTGCTCGTCAGCAGCATTGAGTGAAGCACAATGGTTCAACGTCGCTCTTATAGCAACTGTACAGAAGTCAACCTGGAATGCCCGGTTGAAGCGACGATTTACGGCTACTACCCTTCGCTGGGGGGAAATGCCTTCTTCATCGCCTTCTTCGCGCTCTTTGGTGCGGCTAACCTGATCATCGGTCTCCGGTACCGCACCTACACCTACGCCCTCGCCATGACCTTGGCTGGCACGGCCGAGGCCATTGGTTACGTGGGACGTGTGATCCTGCACTCGAACCCGTACTCTGAAACCGGGTTCGACATGCAGATCTGCTGCCTGATCATCGCGCCCGCCTTCAACTCGGCCGCCATCTACCTCGTGCTCAAGCACGTCACGCTGTGCTTCGGCGAGCGCTGGTCCCGCATCAAGCCTCGCCTCTACACCTACATCTTCATCACCGGTGACCTGATCAGTCTGGTCCTGCAGGCCGTCGGCGGCGCCATGGCCGCTACTGCCCACGACGACCGGCATCAGCAGGACACGGGCGACAACCTCATGATGGCTGGGATTTCGTTCCAGGTCGTGACGCTGTTCTTCTTCGGCGTCGCCGCCCTGGACTACCTCTGGCGACGGCGGCGGGCCAGTGAGCCGTTGAGCTTCGAGGCTGCCGGCATGATGTCGAGTCTCAAGTTCCGATGCTTCGCACTTGGATTGACGGCCGCCTTTGTTGCCGTGTTCGTGCGGTGTGTGTACAGAATTGTGGAGATGGCCGGTGGTTGGCAGAATCCGGTCATGCAAAATGAGGCCTCGTTTATTGTGTTGGACGGCTGGTAAGTTTGACCTCTTCATCTTCACCCCACCTCGTTCCTTGGACACGACCTATCTTCACCCCACCTCGCTTCCCTGGACACGACCTATCTTTATCCTGTATCCCCCGTGAATATTACACAGGGCACCACGATACGCCCACACAAAGCTAACGTTGGTATCCATCCAGTATGGTCGCCATTGCCACTCTGATGCAGACAATCTTCCACCCCGGCTACTGTTTCCCCAGACTGTCGAGTCGATACGTCGTGCCCACGGCCACGGACTCGTCGACCAAAGCCGAAGGAGAAATGACGTTCGAAACCAAGCCAGAGTTCCTTAATGCACAACCCATAGACAATCTATGATTCAAGGTGGAGGTTGGACCTCTCTTACCTATAACCGACTCATGGTTGATTGCAATGTTATTTGGAGTGGGTGGGTCATATAGACATTGCCTTCGGGACGGCCTGTTTTTGTGAGGGGCACAGCACACCATCGTGTCAACAATACTGCGTTGTTGAATGGATTAGAAGTAACGACGATAAGTGAACTCTGTTTCTTTTATGCGAGCTCCATGCACCATGCTTTCTTCAGAATGTGCCCCATGTCATGGACGGGTGGGGCCGCCTTCTCCGCACCAGTCGAGGCTGGTGCAACTTGCCACTGCCAGTTCCACATTCCGAGGTTTGCTCTGGCCATCATTTTCCTCTATTGATGAGAGAAGAATGTAATCGACTTCCTCAAACTATTCTATTGAAATCTGGAATGAGGGCGTCCAACTTGGCCGTCATACCTGACACCAACCATGTCATTCCAGTACGGGGTGGACACTCTCCGGCCGGCTTTCGACGATAGAAAAGTGCCTTACATCACATACGGCTTGCATTTTGACGAAGCGTGCCAAAAGCATGTCGAAAACACGTTCCAGGCGGAACGGGTGTACATCATTGCCTCAAAGTCTCTATCCACCAACACGGATGCATTGAAACGTCTACAGAAGGCCCTGGGCGGTAAAGTGGTGGGCACTCGCGTGGGCATGGACCCGCATACTCACTGGAACCAAGTGATCGAAGTCGCGAGAGATGCCGGGCCCAAGAATCCGGACTGTATTATCACCCTAGGCGCCGGTTCGTTGACCGACGCGGCCAAGGTAATTGCGTGGATGCTCGCCAACGGCATCGAAACGTCCGACGAGCTTGATCGCATGTGGTCCGGCCATGCTCATCGCAGGACCGACTTGCGGCCGCCGACCATTCGCCACGTCGCTGTCCCCACGAGTCTCAGCGGGGGAGAGTACCAGTCCATCGCGGGGGTGACCCGGGACGACGGAAGCCATCAGAAATGCCTGTTTGAACCGCCGGAGCGGAATCCCTGTCTGGTCGTGGTGGACCCGGGCCTGACAACCACGACGCCGGAGAGGATCTGGTTGAGTACCGGGGTCCGGGCCGTGGATCACTGTGTCGAGACACTGTGCAGTCTGCTCAGCAACGAGAAAGGGGACGCCGAGGCCGAGAAAGGTTTGCTCAAATTGGTGCCGGCGCTGATCAGAACGAAGCGTGATCCCAACGATCTGGACGCGAGGTTTCAGTCGATGATGGGCGTGATTGAAGCGATGAGTGCGGTGGGCAGCGGCGTGCCGCTCGGTGCCAGCCATGCCATCGGCCATCAGCTGGGGCCATTGGGCGTGGGGCATGGAGAGACGAGCTGCATCATGCTGCCTGCGGTGTGCAAGTGGAACGAGAAGGAGGGCGCCAACGTGGAGAGGCAAACATATTGTAAGCAGGTGTTGCTAAAAGACCAGGTCGTGAAAGCCTTGGTTGAGGACAAGCTAGGGGACGACCAGTCTAAATTCGATCTGGGAGACATCTTGGATGTCGTCATTAGGGAACTGGGGATGCCGAGAACCCTGAAGGCCGTGAACGTGGGAAGAGATCAGCTGGAGGCGTTGGCGAAGAATAGTCTGACGGATCATTGGATCAAGACGAATGCAAAGCCGATCACAGAGAAGGAGCAGGTCTGGGAAATTTTGGAGATGGTCGTCTCATAAAATGCCCGTCTGCGTCCTTCAAGTCACCTCAATCACGGTCCAATGGCAATCGAAAACGTCACCAGCGCTCTCTGCCACGAAATGTATCGGCAGAGACGGGGACACGCGGGCGATTTTACGGCGGATGTGGAAGACGTGGCGACACTGTGGATTTCTTCTCAAAGCATGACTCGTAGTCCGCATGAGTCTTCGCATGCCTAGCTCGTCCCGGACCGTCCTTCTCGAGTACTATTTTCATCCACACATGTCAGGGTGAACCCTCTCACAGACACCCATGGCAATGCATTGTAGCATTTCTGTTTTGGTCGTTTCCCGAAAAAGGGGCCGTAGGCAAAGGGTAACAGAGCGAGAGTCATCCATCCCAGCTTAGTCGAAGAGACCGAAGCCCATGTCCTCGTCGGACTCTTCTTTCTCTGTAAAGGAAACCCAAGGTCAGCAACCACGGACCAGACAACAAAGATTCGTGCGCAATCGAGGAAAGGTGGGTTTACCCTCTTCTTTCTCTTCCTCCGCAGGCGCAGCTTCAGCAGCAGCGCCGCCCGCAGGGGCACCACCGGCCGCCGGGGCCGCCGCGGGCGCTCCACCGCCTGATCCCACGTTGAGCAGCATGTCCTTCACGTTCTTGCCTTCCAGAGCCTTAGCGAAAAGCGTCGCCCAGATCGGCTCAACGTCGGTGATGCCCGCAGCCTTGATAAGAGTGTTCAACTTGTCGGCCTGTGAGAGAATGTGAGTGAGAGGTGGCAACGATAACAGGCTTTGAAATTTGCCTGCGCAACTTCTTACGGTGATGTCAAGGCCATCGTCGGCCAGGATGAGAGCCGCGTAAGAGGCGGCCAGCTCAGCGTTCGACATTTTGGCGACTTGAGGGTGGTCGTTGGCGAAGGCGTAGTTGTCGTTTGCCGTGCTGGATAACTTTGCACTGAATTTCGTTGTGGGAAGTGTCTAGCTGCCAAGAGTTCCAACCACGTGATAAAAATGGCGCTAAGCAGCTTCGGCATAACGCCATCGCCTATTAGCTGTGGAGAGAACAATTTATCCAGAGGCACTCCGCAAAATGCTTTCAGCTCATGGTCTCATTCTCGTGTCCTGGGCCCAGTAAGGTGGACATGAGATCGCCTTTGATGATCTATTAAGTGACCTCAAAGTCCCTCGAAATCATCTCCCCGCTCCTACTACCCCACGACCGACGACAGCCTGCAGCATCGTCGTGTTTTGGTCACTCCTTCGCTCACTCCTTCCTCCGTGTCCGGTGTCTGTCGCGTCTCGAGCCGATTTTCAATCCAGCAAGAGACAAAGTAAGCGCAGGATCCGCGATGGCTAGACAGAGGAAGCCAATGCAGATATGATAGGCCGTCTTGTACAGAGGGGGTGTCCTCTGGCAGGAAGAGGTAGGTGGAGATTATCCCACCGATATTGCCACATGCAGCCTGGAAAGAACCTATGGCGTGACCTAGCGATGGATCAGCTGCTTATCCTGGGCAAAGTTCCATGTCCCTTACGTTTGCCGCCACGTAGATTCATGACATGCCAACAAATGATGACTATTGATATCAGTTCCCACATTGCGAGACTAAAGATCCCGGGATAAGCCAGAAACATGGCGCCGTAACGGATATTGCGATGACTGTGGTCGGTCGATAAGATTGCAAATCCCATGATACTAATCACCACAAACATCAACACAAGTGGCACTCTGAATTTCATCCTGTCCGAGATTTACGCCATCGTCATGGCTAAGCCGAGTGCCGCGACGAGGGGCGGCACGGAATGAAGCTGGGTGCTAATCGAAGAATATCCGAATATTTTGACGATGGTTGGTGCAAAGAATGCATATCCGTGTGACTGTTCAATATCAGAATGGCCAGTAAATGCAAATGGACGGGCCAGCCACGGTCGTACCAGAACGAGGGCGCCAAAGTATGTTACCCCTGCGATCCACATCTTGTGGTCTTTCAAGGCCGCAGCGACATCCCAGAGAGTGATGCTCCCTTGCTCCACGGCAAAGCTATCTTCTTCCTAGAGGTGGCCTTGCAACAACGCCTCTCTTCTTCGCTTAGCCATTTGGCCCGGCTTGGAGGATCTGTGATGGCGAAGTACAGCGACACGGACAAAACAATGGTGACAACACCTTCGAGAATGAAGATCCACCGCCAGGCCCTGTACCCGCACATTCCGTCCATCTTTCCAATGGCACTGGCCAGCAGTCCGCTGAATGCTCCCCCGAGCGCAGTCGAGACGAAGAAGAGGTAAAGCGTTGCTGGGCTTCCTCCCGTCGATACTATAAACTAATTAGGCAAAAATAACTAGGGAAGACTCCAGCTTCAGTCAGGCCCAGGAAGAAACGTGCGGCATACAGGCTGGCCGTATTCTGTACCCAACTATGACGCATGGTGACGGTTCTATATAAAAACATTAAAGATAACACTAAGGTGAGGCGAGCAGCTGTGCTGAACTCCGCCGTCTCAGAACTTACACCACGTCCGTGGCCTGAGCTTCCGGAGGACTAGGTTGGAGGGAATATCAAAGACGATATACGGGATGAAAAAGGTCAGTAACGCGGCGTTGTATTGGCTTCCTGTGAGCTTCAGATCCTTTTGTAGCCCGAACAACACCGCGTTGGCAATGTTGCCCCTGTTCACGCGATCCTCAGTGTCGCAGACATTTTCTCATCACCTACCGATCCAGAAAGGCTACTAGGTACAGGATACTGATCGGTAGGAGGTCAGAGATCAATCTTCCACATCAACCGCCTCTCTGATATGTTTCCATGGTTTCCCGGCGTCGCTCCATCCGCCTCGGAGTCCGTCAAACTCTGGACCAGTTTGGAACGTCGAGAGCCTTCTCCATAATGATGAGAGATCCAAAGCTTGATCCTGTCAAGAGTAAGAGCCAGATATGGGATGTATTGGATACACCTGGGCAAGGGTAAAGTGTGTGTTGAAAGACGAGACTTTACAGCTGGCCAGAACCACAAAAATTGGAAGAAGTCTTGGACGGCCGTCAGAAGCGTCAATCCCTGGACGGTGCTTTCCTGGAATGATCACCATTTGAACACCGCGACAAGTCCATGCTGCCGTGATAAGATCCAAAGTCGCTTGACCACGTTTCTCCGGACTGATGGGCGATCATCAAGGTTGTGTAGTCAGCCACTTCAAGCGAGTTGACCCCCAGTCCCAAGGCCGTGGGAGACCTTGGCCTATTCGTGATTGGTGTCTAGAACACATGTCCGGCCTAGTTTTGCATATGCAGCGGCGCCACGAATCCTAGATGTTTGCATGACGCAGGTATCATCACTGGTGGACACGCGATAAGGCGCTGCCACTCTTCAGCACACAACCCGTCGACGAAGCGTGCGCGCAGGGCTGGCAACTTTGAATGGGACCTATCCATATAATACTTATCTCACCCATGCATTGTGATCGCGGAAAGCTCAATTTCGACGAATCAAGACCATGCTTGTGGCCCCCTATCGCCAGTCGCATTGTCCTTTTTTTGGTTCATACCTTTTTGAGTATAGATGCTCCCTAGCTTGCTTACATCAGTCAAACCTTCCTCTACCCGAGCCTACCTGGAGACTGACAGTTCGTGGGAACATTCGACGATCAAACAGCTTGCTCCTCTTTCACCAGAAACGGAGAGCAGTCATGATAATGGGCAGGTTTGTGCACGACCTCTGCGAGTCGCGAAGCCCGTCCAACGGCATCGGCTGAATGAGCTGCTCGGCGTCTTCAGCCGGTGCCGAAGGGAGAGCTTGAGTAGTGTAGACAGGAAACCGAGACGATTAGATGACTCAACCCTTTGCCGTCTGCGCCAGTCCAGTCATGATACATACTTGACGATATCGGACCTTTGCACAGCAGGAGAGAGCGCCCACGTGGCCAGAGGGTTCTCGCCAGAGTTGAGGAAGCTGTAGGATTAGCTGGCCAGCCGTAAATTGTGTCAACGAGGTCAGCAGCTCGGACTGTGTCAACGAAGTCAACAGCGCGGACTGTGTCAATAAAGTCAACAGCGCGGACTGTGTCAACAAAGTCAACAGCTCGGATTGTGTGCATCGCTCATGCTCTGCTCTGCGTCCAGCGACTTGAACGCCTTCTTTGAGCTTTGTGACTTGGTATGGACTTGTTCGACAATCGATACCTTCTGCCTTCATAGGACGATCGAGGCCTGATCCGCGCCTTGAGATTCTTATATCCGGTTGGTGATCTCATACAATGTTGAGTGCGGGCATTCTTGAGTGGTGAAATAATGCCAGCGTTGCCTTTGTTGGGTTAGGGACGTTAGGCTTGTCTTTTATAACCGTGAAGCCAGTCCATCGCGCCCTGGCTCTAAGAGCTGGTCCTAAGATCTGATCATGTGCATGTCGACCCGATACGGCTGGCATCGATACTGTAATCTGCTGCTCAGTGTTTGATTATTCCCAGCACCGGGTTTCTAGCACTGCGCTTGCAGAGGGATAGTTTAATGGCTTGGAGATGAAAAGAGGCGTCAGCCGTTGCAGGAGCGCCGTCAGGCATCGTGACTAGACGTTGGAGGTGTTATCTAGGAGAGCATCAGTCGGCCTACCCGGGGGCAGGGAACGCTTTGTGGATAAGAGTGTAAATGCCCAGTGTGCGTCAAGGGGACATCGCATCACCCGACAGTATATTCTCTGGCAGACTTCATTGCATCTTGCGCCGACTGTCTGATTGTCGACATGTCCGCAGTGCCTTGGACAAAGCGCAGGTCTCGAGTGGTGGAATGAATCCATGGTTAGGAACATAAGGAATCTATTGTTGGGCAGGTTAAACATGGTTCAGTCGTGGCTATCATCTCGGCATTTGTCCTACAAATCTGAGTCGGCCCCTGTCTGTATTCCAGTTTCTCACCGCATTGACAACTTACCCACGGTATGGTCGTATTTGCAATGGAAACTGCCTCCACAGCTTCCAGTATACGTCACTGGAGCTCCTGCATTTCGGGTCTCCAGTATCACAGGAAGGGAGTCTGAGGGGACGTGGATCAAGATGGAAGCAAGCAGACCCCACACCCTTTGCAGCCTCGAGTAGTTGTCCGTCAGTGACAGGACTACAGGCTCATTCAATTCTCATTGAGTTGCCTGTTGGTCCGCAGCGTAGGTATGCGCAATTTCGGTCCAAGAGTTTCGTGTGGGCTTTGCTGGAAAGAGAGCTTTCACGGCTGCCTTTGGTTAGAGTGTCGAACTCTGGCGACACCCATCTTGCGAGATCGGCACGTTCTCCTGCGCCTGGCTGAGCAGCGAGCAAAAGAATCAGCCAGAACCAGAATATCTGAGTAAAAACGAGACGATCAGACGCCACGGACGGATGTGGGAAGACCGCGATCAACTAGTCGAAGACAAGGAGGGAGCCGCAGGAAAGTAATGGTTGGAATTCAGAGTGGAATCCTCTTGTCGCCGAGGAGCTGGATGCTGAGGACACGTGCGATGATACCCTCAGCGATGGCAGAAGCCACTGGACCAGAAGGGGAAAGATTAGCCCAGGAATGAACCCCACCAGAGATGATTTCAACTGGTGTCATGACCAAGCATTCCAAGTCGTCACTCACATTCCTCAGACAAGAATTTCAATCTTTTGGCAGGGTTTCGGCCTGAGGCAAGCAAACATATCCTGTTTGTGAATAGACAGCGATGCCAGTCAAGGGGAGTGGCAAATACCACCAGCAAACGGTTGGATGACATCCCCAGAGTAATGACATCCTGACGACTGCAAAATGGTCTGCCCGAGAATAATCAACGGCCCAGATAGCGCAAGACGAGGCAGAAATTGGATTCTGGTATTCCAAGAGGGATCGACATCACCTAACCGGCCGACTCGACCCCAGTAGTGGGCAATGTCGTACAGCGATGCTGCAGTGGGGACCGCCGGCGGCGGGTAGTATAGATCCTACACCGAAAGCCAGTCGACGGCAAGGGTCGCTGATTAAATCTTTATTGTCACTGTCTTGCTGTGCGGATATTCTCATCTTAACCCCAAATCAAGGGTTCTGACCCAGACCCGGAGTCATGCTTGGCGGAGGTTTGAAACCCTGGTCAGGAGGAACTAGCTCGCCAGCTCGCCAGCACGCCACCCATCCGCCAATCGACGACGATGCTGAAGGCCAAAGGTGAGTGGTTGGACCGCCATCTCTTACATAGACGCTGCACCCACACACCCACCTCCCCCTGTTTCTTCTCACGGCCGGCTGGTCGTGCGACAGAGCCCCATGCAAGTTCCCAGTCGCCGCCAGGTTACGTAGTTCGCTCCTCGCAATTGTCTCATGCTAGATCTCCATTCCATCTCCCACGATCCCGGCAACGCCCCATCCTGTGTGCTCAGGTAATTTCAGCATCATGGCCTCCCTAAAACTGGTGCGTCGAATTTTATTCTCAGTGGTTTCTGTCTTTTCTGTCTCATCACCGCTCGTCGCTCTTTTTTCCCTCTCACATCTGTCGAGACGACTGTCACTCCTTTATTTTCCGTCTCTCGTTTTTGCACCTTAGAGATTCTCTCGGCGGATAGATTCCGCGGGATATCCAGGCAGGTTCCGGAGCGAGAAGAAAGAAAGCACAATACTGGACGAAAATGTTGTTCAAGACCGTCACGATCCTGGTCGCCTCATTGACCTTGGCTGGAGCACGACCGGATGGAAGATACAATCTCCGCCGTCAATGGAGTAACGACACCAGTTGGGCAGATTGGTCTGCGTCTTCAGCGTCGACCACGACGCCGCCGGTCCTGATCGTCAACAACACCGCTTCTGCAACAAGTCTCGGCCCCGAGACAGCAGTATGGTCTGAATGGGTATCGCCGACAGGCGGCTCCGCCGTCGGTGCCGTTACTTCGAAGGGTACTGTCACCGAACAGGTGAGCACGACGGTTGAGGAGGTCGCAACAACCATCACTACAGCCATCGGCGGTTCAGAAACGGTCATCACGACCACAACACACATGTGAGTTCTTCTGTCCCGTGTGCTGCTCGATTGAGGCTGCCCTGGTGGAAATCTTCACATGACTATATTGTTGTCCAAATCTCGTTCCTGGAATGGTTGTCCTCAATAGACAGACACTAACAAATCCAATAGTTCAAAGACGTTTACACTTACTGAGACTCTTTATCTCACCACATACCTGCCATCTCCTACCCCAGCCGGGTTCTTCGAGGCGGCAGGAGCCAGCTCGGCTGAGTCGACCTCCACCACCGTCGAGTCGTCTGCTACCACTCTCACTGTGACGGTCAAGCCGGAGGTGTCGACCGCCGCTGCCGGCTGGGCTCCGGGCGCCGGCGGTTCAGCCTGTGGAGTGTCTTATGTGACGATCACGACGGTTGTTCAGTCTACAGTCACAGTGACCGCGATACCATCATCCACAGAGGCTCCCGTAAAGGCCGCGGCGCCATCCAGCTCCAGTAAGGCCGTGGCGCCGTCCAGCTCCAGCAAGGCCGTGACGCCGCCCAGCTCCAGCGTGGCCGCGACCGCGACCAAATATGGCAACGGAACTGAATCAGCCAAAACCAAGGGCCCAAGCTCTGGCTTTTTGACTGTCTCCAAGTGGGCAGCACCGACCGGGTGGACGGATTGGAAGCCATAAATTGGCCGAGGTTTGCAGATGCTTGCACGAGGGCGAGGTGCATTCATCAGTTGGGATCGATGGGGCTTTTTACTTCTTCGCCAACACTTATCATTGACTTCTTGACAACCAGCCGATTGCGATCGGGGCAGATTTAGACGACTTGAAGCTGAATGAATTACCAGAACCTTTTCCATTCAAATCCCAAGTTCTTGTGTTTTAAGCAAGGAAGCCCTCAAAAGTCTTGTGGTGCCCTCAGAATGAATATGAACTGGCTGATTGATTAATCGATTATCAAGAGCAGCTGCCAGCGGTGGTAATAGGATTGTCGATCGGAAGTCGATATCGGCCTGTTCTGGTCTCTTTCATTGCGGAATACCCTCCTCTCCGTGACTGGTCGTGTCAGGGTTCAGTCGTCATGAGGCCTCTTCGACTGTTGTTGCCGCTGCTCCCGCTTAACTGTGCCCCGTCGACCGTTTGTGAAGGTTTATTGTAAATTCTAGAGGCCGATGTAAAACAATGGTGCTGGAGTCAGAATTCCGGTGCATGAAAAAATCTCACCTCCAACCTCGTCCCTCGTTTCCGATCCTCAACTGCAGTCCCAAACTGAAGATGTCGCGGGCCGCGAATGATGATCAATATCGACGTGAATGCTTCTTTCTATTTCGAGCCTGACCTGTCTTGATACAGGCCGAGCTCCCGAATCCAGGCCATGACCCCATCACCCACGTACTGGCACAGATCATCCCATTTTCCTTCCGCAACGGCCTTCCGCGCCAGTGTACTGCTGACATTCCTGGTCTCGCCCCCACTACCGTCATCGTTATCACTCACCATCTCAACCCTGTCCGCCCACTCACGCATCACTCCCTCGTCCTCACGCTCGCCGCGCTTGATCCGGGCCAGAAACTCCTGTTGCTGCTGCAGAGAGCCGTATTTGCCTTCTTCGCCGACACGGTACGTGACACGCAGGCGGTGCCGATCAAGAAACGGCTTCAGGACCCTCAGCCCACCTTGGTCGGCCGAGTAATATTTTTGATCGAAGATGCGGACCAGCGTGTCGAAGCCAGTGAGATGAACTTGCTCGACGAGACCGGATTCCGTCGCCGCAGCAGCAGAAGAGGCTGAGAGAGGACAATAATAAACGCCACTCTCGTCAATGGCCTTGGCCTTGTCCACAAAAAAGGGCTTCTTGATCACGCCGATGTCGACGGCGGCCGGCGACGGCGACAGCGACGATATGCTCGCCCACAGGTCCTGTGCCAGCAGACACATCATGACCAGACGGTCCTCAAACACCGCAGGCTTTGGCGCTTTGTCCGCGTTCTCGGTCGCCAGCAAAAACAGCACACGCTGGGGCTCTCTCCCTGGGCGGTGGTCGGATTGCACCGCCGAGCGAGCAATGGCCAAATGAGCCTTTGACGGTGGGTTGAAGGACGAGTCGAGGACATAGAGCGTCTTCACCGGTGTCGGTGTAGATGAAGACAAGTGTCTGTTGAGTGGAAACGTCCGCAACACGCGAAACACGCTGGAGGATGATGCAAAGTCCTTTAACGCTGATGCGAACTCGGACCGGAGTTGGTGTAGCATGACGGAAGTTAGGCCACTATCTGTCTCCATTCCGATTACTGTGGAAAGGAACGACAATGTGTGGCGACTGCGTCACTCACACCACCTCGAGCTCATTCATATATCAAGCTTCGAAAGTGAGGTTGATGGCCTTGAAAAGAGGGACAGTGGAGACTTGACTACCACGTGATTCGTATCGCTAGAGCGCCTTCAATGCAGCTGAATTCAGCCTCCGTTGCAAGCTGCGCAGCCCCAGATATCTATAAGTGCTGAAAAAGCAGCAGGGTTTGAGTCGATGTTCTATGGAGTCCTAGATCTTTCCATGACCAATGCTGACAGGACAATATGTGACAGTGACAGCGACAGTGCCAGTGCCAGTGCCAGTTCCTTTGGCTCATGATATATTAGCTTTGAAATCATGGAGAATCTCGACAAGACATTCATCATCATTCTCACCATCCATTTGTCTCATGTCCAGATGTCGGCTCGTGGTTTCAGTGCTCAGCTCCTCCGCTGCCCGCATGCCAAACCCATTCCCAGCTTCAACGCTTGAACATGAGAACTGTTATTTCCGTGCATAGCATCCGACTCGGAAGGTGAACCGGCTTCAATCCCTTGGGCACCATTCCTTGACTCCTGACGGACCAATCGCTGTCCACTTGCCGTCTTGTGCTTGCGCTGTGACATCTTGAGCCCTTCGCCGTCTCCCGCGTCCATACAATAATGCTTCTGGCGGTGCCTTTATCTTCCTCGGAAATGACCTGATCTGGGTGTGTGAGGTCCCATCATACTACAACTTTGCAGTCTTCATCCTCCAGGCTGGTGGGTAGAAATCTCGACATTCGTGCCCATGTGGGATGGAAACTGGTCCCTTTGTCGTGGGCCATGGTCAATGTTGTTGACCCACGACTCGCTCGACCTACACATCAAGTGTTAATTTTGTCAAGTTCCATCCCGCTGGCACAGTCAGACGGCCAGGCGTGGCGACGGAGGGGGAAAGCATGGGCAAGAGGTTGCAAAAGGGTCACAATCTGCATCCAGAGACGGGCTCCATCAATCGGCAAATCGAAACACCATGATTCAGAATGTTTATTCTATGACTCTGATATTAACACTGATGCGGTTCCCCGGTGCCTGGAAAGGTCAGCGTCGCTTCTTTCACAGTCATCTTCACTCACCCTTGATCATCCGACCCACAGCGAGAAACAAGCTGACGGTCATGACAGCAAATCCAAATACGATGCAAGCCACGGCCGGGATCGTCCTCCAGCTTCTCGTACTCAGCTTAATATAGCACAGTGGAGGTAAGATATAGGCCAGAGCGCAAGCACTTGTGGCGCCAATCAGTTCAAATGCTGCTCCCAGATCGCAGGTGATCAAGCTGATGGCCATGGCACTGGTGACAAGAGCGCTGGTGAAAATCAAATGTCGATTGGGATTGTATGGCTCCTCTGGGAACCAGTAATTATTCATGACCTCGCGGCATACGAAGCACTCAAGAGGCAAGGTTGTGAGCATATTCAGTCCGAAACAGAGTCGAGCAATTTGCACCATCAGATTGCCTTGGGATGGAAAGTTGTTGAGCACATTGCCCTTGGTCTGGTCTCCGAACGTCAGAAAACCGGCCAAGGCCATGGTGAGACAAGCAAAAAGAGAGACAAAAGTGCTCAAATGAGTGACGGTGGAGAAGCGGTCGAGAGTGGGCGTCTTCAGAGAGCCGTAGATCAATAATGAGTTATGATGGCAGACAAACGCTGACCACGTCAGCTAGATGCCAAATGAAAAGGTCACCTCTCATACCGAAGGAGATGACACCAACAGCTTGAAAGAAACCCGAGTTGACAAATAAGAGTCCCTTTAGGTTCCCACGATGCTCCGAATCGACAGCTGCTCCTTGGGTGGCGACGGTGACGATGATGATCAGCATGCTGATGATCGCCAGGGTAGATGCGTTTGCGAGCTGGACGGGTCAGCATGTCGCACGAACGGAGTGGGATCGTACCTTTGCAATATCTCTATACAGACTCAACGGCCAGCTGATTCCCAGAATAAACAAGACAATGATGGCCCTCCGGTCGGTCAACAGCCACAGGAAGGCCTTGTTCTTCAACGCTGGAAATAACGCGTCCATGACATGGGGGATGGTGTCGCCGACGATAATGCAGAAGGCAACCATGCCACCAAAGGCAAATGCCCATTGGGCGACCGAGATAGCAACAAGACCACTTTTGCCAAAGCAATGCTTCATCGTGGCCTGGAAGGAATCGGCTCCAGATAACTTGCTGTTGATGACGATCAAGCGAATGGTCCAGTCCACCGTGATGGTCAGAGCCACCAGCAAGAAGATGCCCATGGTGAGGCCGGCCTGCCGAAATGCATATGGTTGTCCTATGATGCCAGCGCCAATGATCGAGTTGGCCATGTTCATGAAGGCACTGCCCATGCCCCCCTTGGGCCGCGCATTCGGGAGGTGATCTTCCGGCTGGAAGGCATCTGAAAGAAAAGGCGACTCGCCGGGGGGTGTGATGTCGGTCAGCAATGGTGCCTGCTGACTATTACTCGTCGGTGAATGCAGGTAATCTTCCTCGTCGACCCAGTCCTCGGCTGCGTGACCATTTGCCTGCTCTTCGAGATTGAACCGCACCCGGTGCGTTGTCCGCGGAGTGCCACCTGGCCGGGGTTGTGACAGCGACGATTGTCTCTTCTGCGGAGGGCGAAGAGCATCCAGGGAACCGGCGGACGAGTCTCGAGTCAGGTCCCCAGGCTCGTCGATGGATGAGCGAAGGAGCGAGTGGCCTTCAGCCTCAGCGGGTGGACTGTGCTCGGATGTTCCATCTTGAAGGTCTTCATCACCGGGCATATCGTCCGTCTTGCATCTCGCTCATGGAAACAGGACGACGTCCAAACATGGAGAATGAATGGGATGATCTTGTCCTGATATCAGGTTACCCCCGTTCGCGCCAAGAGATCACGTGTCACCACCATTCAGTTTCAAGCATGGGCATATTAACAGGTAAAGCCTGAACGCCACAATACCACAAAGGCCTGGGCAAGGTCGGGTCTGTGATACTGGCAAGCTCTCTATCAATCCTTCTTTCTTTCCTACTCGGAATAACAACTTGACAAACCCACTTTTGTGATCGAGTATCGTTGAATGGACATTGGTGGGAAAAGAGACACTTTTATAGACAGGCGGTACGGTCACAGCAGACGGAACTGTCATGGCAGCGCCTGACCGGACGCGGCAAACTCACAGGAACTCATGTTGTCAAGACGACCGTCAATGACGGTGGGCAACGGGACTTGTCTCAAACGCTGTACATCTATTCTTTTTTGTACGCCGCTGGAAATGCCTCGACATTATATCACAATATTAATCCAACAATCAATGCCATCAGCATTGACAAAACCATATCAAATGTACTCCTCGACGCCATTGATGTACCGGAGCTGCTGTCGAAAGGACTGCTGTCACTGGTGTGGGAAGACGCAGTTGCTCTCGCACTCGTGGTGCTCGCAGCTGCTTGCTGTGCCGAAGTCGCCACGCTGGCCGATCCTGTTTGGGAAGCGGAATGGGTCGCAGTCGAGCTCGAAGACGACGGCTCGGAGGTTGTTGAGGTTGTTGAGGTGGTGCTCGCCGACGCCGATTTCGTCCCGAATCCTGCAAAGAAAGGATCAGGTTTGTGTCGAGTGATGCAGAAATACACGACTCACCTATCCGATTCTTGTCAAAGTCAAAGACGGCGTAAACATTCTTCAAAAACACATCGCCCAGAATCCACTGATTGGGTCCAAACGCCTGGTGGCCGATGATGTTGCTGTTGCACAGGTTCCCACTGGCCTTACCCACGTAGTCTTTGGGCGACACGCTATAGGCGGTCCCCGAGAAGGTGAAATGCACATTGGCGGTGGACGAACACGGCACCAGATAGTTCTCGCCGTTGCTAGAGCTTCCGGGAATAAGGGCATGCAGAGTGTCTGCGTCGCTTTGGGGCATCAAGATATACGACGTCCCCGTGTCGATAATGGCACTCTTGCCGGTGAGGTTGCAGGGCGTTCCATTGACACCGGCATCGTCTACCGCGATTTCCCAGCTGCTCGCGTCCACGGTTGAGGTATAGCCCAGTTTGCCGTTGAACTTGGACGTGTCCACGCCGCCAAAGGTGATCTGACCATCCTTCGTTCCATCAGCGTTTCGTTGAAGGTGGATTCCGATGATGTTCTCCTTCATCGCGGCCTGCGTGTCCAACACCCCCATGATGGTAGGCGTGCCGAGTGCGTTGGAGTCTGGCCGGCCGAGCCCCAGGATGCCGTCCATCGGGTAGTTGTTAAAGTCATCTGAAGCTGCCGAGGCCAAACCAAAGCCCATATCCAAACTGTAATTCGCAAAAGCGACCGTGTCACTTGCCACAATGCCTTGCACCTTACCAGTGCCGTACGTCACGGACCACGTCTGACTCGTCTCATTCAGCGTGGTGGAGTCGACACTTCCGAACGTGTTGTGTATCTGGCAAGCATTTGATGTACAGTCCGAGCCCATGACCCACGTGTTGGCCGATCCCGTGTCAATCAACATGTACATTTCTTTCCCGACCGAACCAAACTTCACCGAGGAGAAATAGGAGTAGTCGGAGCCATCCTCATCGACGGCCATGGCGTTGGGCATATTGGGTTTCGAAGAAAGGACAACTGGAAATGCATTATCTCGCTTGGCCTCGAGAATGGTCAGCCAAAGGGTGGTAGGGGAGAGAGCGTCTCACACGTACAGGTCTTTTTTTGATATCCAAAGAGAAAATCCCACTAGAATGCTCTCCGCCTTGGTCTTCGGGTGGAGCAATGGGTATGAATCGTTTGCTCTTCGGTTCGCTCCCCTGGTCATGGTAGGGATAGAAGGCAGAGACACAACTGGAGAACAGCGGCAGGGATAGCCATCTTCGATGCATACTCCCGTCGACACAGCATCCAGGGGCGGTTCGATCCTGGCCGGATGTCCGTTGTCGTTGTACGAATCCGATTCGATTAGATTATATGGCGGGCTTTCGACGCTCAGCCACTATGCAAACTAGGATCAAACAACCAATAAAATGTGAAATATGACAGAGATTCAAGGGCCAGGATACTCAGTCAAGAGATCCGCGGTACTATAGGAGTGGTTATAGGAGATGGGAAGGAGGCAACAAGAAATCGGGTCCAGGTAGCAGTGGAGGATGGACCGGATGTCATCGACTTTGTCCAGTGCTCTCACTAATGCTACCACATGGTGGACGGCGTCGACTGCCAAGGTCTCCTTTGGCTTGTGCAAAGGTCAATGCTCCAGCGCACAGCCATTGTGGTACCTGACGATCGCTTCCTTACCTTGCCCTATTGGTCCTGGGTTGCGCCACGAAACCGCGACAGCGCTGTTATGGCCGGAGTAGGTCCATTTAGGTCTGTGGCATATCGGCCAGGCCCATACTGTGCGCGCGGCATGTCAGACATGCCCAAACATGTCAGCCGACTGGTCCGCTGGGCCAAGCAGATGGGGTCTCCGACTCAGGGGCCGACAATGCACGGAAGGCTCGGATTGACAAGCGGGAGGACGTTGACTGCGAAACACGCTACTCTGGACGGCTCGGTCTGGGCAATCATGACAACCGCAGCTGAAAGCAGTGGTGGTGGTAGTACCAAGATGACAGCTGCGTTGTTATCAGAAGAATAAAATTACGATACTACAGGAAGTCACGCCGTGGCCGGTACGTGCACGTTATGATTTGGATCCCTTCTGCGGCCCTCCGAACAGATCGTCGAGGAAGCCCGACCAGATCTTGCGGATCGTGCCTTCGTCCTTGTCCTTCACCATGCCCACGAACTGGCGGGCACTTTTCGCGACGGTTTCGGTCAGCGCCGTCAGCGTCTCAACCGACATCTCCGTGGCGTGAGCACCGTCATGCACATCACTCAGGGCGCTGGCAATGCCGTTTGCTTCATCAGCGTGTGAGATCTGCGGTTTCAAGATGGTCTCATGTCCATGCGTGTCTTGATACCCGCCCGCGGCCGAATCCAGCTCAGGATATCGCTCAAGCACCGCTTCGGCCGCGTTGGAATTGATGTCGGGAAGGATGGGGACACGGATGGCCGGCAGTGCTGGTGCCTCCTCGTACAGCTTCGGAAGGAAGGCGAAATCGATCGTCGACGAGTCGCCGACCGCTTTCAGCGCGCGGGAGGTGTTGAAGTGTCTCTGAGGCGCGCTCTCGGCAGGACTGGATCGTTGTCAGCGCAAGCAATGTTCGTGACCCCCGGCCCGACGTACCTGCTGACGGGCTTTCGGGTCTGTTCAATGGCCACCCTCTTCATAGCCATGGAGAAAGCTCTGGCCTGCAAGCTGTCGTGGCGTGCCAGTCGGTCGATCAACTCGTGCTTTGTCCCCGACGCTGACATGGTGCGCTTCTGGCACTCTTTGCGCAGGTCTTGCAGGTTCCATGGCATATACGTGATTTTGTGGGTCGGATCGATCGGTTTCGGAGAGGCATGGACTCCGGTGATGTGGAGGCCGCGTTTGGCCGGAGTCGACGTCGACGCTTTCTGGAGGTTGCGTAAGGCTTTGAAGGACGAAGCACGGGGTGCGGCCATGGTGAGCAGGGGTTGAAGCGTGCACGGTGGACGGGGCGTGTTCAATGGATGCCGTGAAAGATGTTATGGTCGATGTAGTCTTCCCCCGGATTCATCAGACGAAGAGTGGGAGAGGAATGAAACAAAAAGGATGAAGGAACGGAAAGAGCGGCCGGCAGTCACGTTATACGGCCGAACAGTATAAGAGCTAAGACTGGTACGAGCGTCAAGAGTTGACTGCTTATCTGGGGATGATCGATGCCATGGAACTGACTGACTGGCCTTTTGAGTAGCTAGCTGTTGGTGTTGAGAGCTTCGGACCCCGCTCCCACAGGAACCCGCCCGGATCTAGCACTGTTCGGACCAAGCGAGGGCCCCCAACAGTGCCTCTTCTGACTATCCAGCACGCCACCACTCCTCCTCACGCGCTGCCCCCCGTCCTCAGACCACTCATCTCTCGTGCATCGACAGGCGGTGTGCGTCACACGACATTTCCTTCTGGTGTATTCCCGACCTTCCTTTCCGTTGTTCGCCGGAAGAAGATAATGGAGGGGTGGATGGACGGGGGTTCGATGGAAATCCAGTTCAGTGCACCCAAATTACCAGAGCCCGAAGCATGTCGTATCTCGTATGGCCTGGCTGACCCAAAGGCGATAATGGAGGAAGCCGTGCAGCTAAATATGGATCGACCGAGCCACAAATGTCGGGGGATCGAGAGTCGCAGGAAATGGGCGGGAAATAAGCATATCGTGGCGGTCCCACATTTGGCAAAGTCCTAGCAGGTCGGCTCCCCATGTCCTGTGCTCAGCGGACATCAACTGCTAATTGCATTGCTGTGTGATCGACAGCTTTCGTCTCCTCGTAGAAAGATGCAGAGGTGCCTGGCAAGAGCGCTTCAATCCGTCGTGGTTATGAGAATCTAGGGGTAAATCTGGCCAACAGTTCTGAAGCGTGCTACAGAGACTCTAGGTAAGAAAATGTATTGTACCGCTCTAATTTATCCAATTCTTCGTAACGGCCAAGGACGGCATGCCATCAAATTCCAGCTGGGGAAAGTCCGGCATTGGCCGCTATGCTGCTGAGCCTATAAGGCAAGGAAAGGCAAGGCCATCAATAACCCACGCTATGCATGATAACCCTTTCCAACTATAAACCAACCGTGCATTAGAATTTTACTCCTCCAGCCCTCCTCCGCTCAGCCCCTCAATCACTCACAGCGTTCTTGACACGATCTGCCACTGCAGGACCGGCCCTCTGTCGCACCATGTTCACGACCCAAGCCTGCTGTTGCTTGCGCAGCATCTTCAGTCTCCTCACGTACGAACCCAGTGTCGTAGGATTGTCCTGGAGTTCCGTCAGTCCGGCGCTCAACAGCCAACGCTGCACGCGCTGTGGGTCGTTTTCATCGACTTCGGTGGCCACAGGCGCGGCAGGAGGAGACTCTGAGGGCGTCGTGGGCGTAAAGACGCGGTGTGTCGGGAGAGGATGTGAGCCGACTTCCTCTTCAACCTCGACTTCGTCCTCGTCACTGTCCACATGGCGCAGCACGGCGTGGCCCGTAGTGATGCCAGACGGCCCCGAGTGAGCGTCGTCATCAACTTCTTCCTCGACCATCGCAGCTCTTGGGTGCTGTGGGCCAGGGGCATCTTCCAAGTCAGGCATACTGCTGTCGTCGTCATTGCTGGAGAGATCATTTGCCGCTTCCTCGTAATAATCCCAGTTGCCGTCCATGCCCAGACCCGCCGGTGTGATATCGTGTCCTTCGTCAGCTTCCTGCAGGTGCATTTCCAGTAGCTGCTCGAGTATTTCAGGCGGCACGTCCGGCCCGAGTTCCAGCTGCAGGTCTCGGAGCGCGTTGTCGGCGTCATTTGGCCCAGCGGGCGTTTGGAACAGGTTGAGGATCCTTTGGAGGATGCCACCGGTGGCGCCGATCGTGGCACCGGCAGCATTGAAGAGCGCCTGCATGGCACTGGCGCCGCTGCCATCTGCGGGCGCACGGACGACAAAGTCGGACGCCGAGTCGGGAGGAGGGAGCACGTCTGCTGAGGAGGTGGGCATCGTGGTGAACCGACGGGGGAGGAGTGCGATCAAGGCTGGAATCTCGAGGAGCATGACGTGCCGTGCTTCCTCCAGAGAGATTTCAAGCCTTGGTGTTTTTGTCGGCGACCGGATCCCGCCGTAGTAATGCTCCAGGGTGTCGGCGACTTCGACCAGGAGGCTGGTCGTTTCCGGAGTGTTCCACAGGTCTTTGGCCCGAGTGACGTAGAGCTGGGTATAGAGCTTCTCGGCATCGGTAGATGGGAGCTTTGCCCACAGGACCTTCGGAAGAGGCGAGATGTCGAGAGCGGAAGCAAGGGCCGAAAGAACATAAGGATAATTGTACATGGCCCAGGCGAGTTGCCGCCGCGCGTCTCGCGGCTTGCCTGTTCGCAGGTAGGCCAGGGCGAGAGATATCTGGATGTTGGGCAAATGCTTCCATGCGTTGCCGTATCCGTCTTCGGAACATAAAGCCACGAGCCGATCATGCTGGCGGCCGCGCAACGCGAGCTGGTCAATCATCAGCGTGACACCGTATGGGTCGGATATGGTATCAAGTTGTAGCAGCAGTTTGGCCCACTCAAAGGCGGTCCGCCACGTCCCCCTCATTTCGAGGTTTCGGATGTATCTCCATATGGTGAGGTAGAGCTCCCGGTTCGCCGGGTTGGCGAACGACATTCGTACCCTTCCTTCGCGTAGGGCGGCAGGAAAAGAGCTCTGGACGGAACGGCCAAAGGAAAACAAGGCTCGCTCGATGAGATCACCCGAAACCGAATGGTCGCCCTGGTGTTTGGCAATCTCTGAGACCTGCAGCAGGGTGGCGATGTGGTAAGGATACACGATGAGCAAGCCAACCATCCGTTGAGGGTCCATGGACTCGACCGCACTCTTGAAATGCATTTGTGTTTCCTGGTATGTGGTGTTGTGCAAAATGTTGTAGTGTCTCTCGAATGTCGAAGGACCAGGATCGTATTCCATGCTCAGTCCGCCACTCGTCGCCAGCGGCCATTCTTCTTTGCCTTGCACGAACACATTTTTTCGGGATGCCAGCGCGCCCAGCTCTCTTCCTCTACTCGCGGCACTGTATCGGCCGGTCAGCGCAGTAGCCAGATCGACCCCTCCTTGAAGATTCTGCTCGCGCCGCCGCTGTTGACGAGGGGTCGATCTCGATTCCTGTCCTTCGAGAGCAATATTGCCAAACAGGCTTCTCATCTCGTTCACCGGATTGAGGTTTTTGGTATTGATGGCGAGCAATTTCGTGGCTGATATTTCCCAGCTGGAAGGTGCTTGTGACTCGACGAGCTCTGTCTGCGTCTGATTCTCGGTATTCTTCTTTGCTGAGATCTCCTTCAGCGCACGGTCTATCTCGTCCCCCGACTCCTCTCCCGGGGCTGGAGGCTCTCGTGTCTTCTCATTTGCTTTCTTTTTGGCCTTCTTTTTCTTCTTCTTCGATTTCGACCTGGGAGCAGGACTCGCCGTCGACGAACGATGTGACTCTCGTTGCCCCGGCGCTGATGATTCTTCATCTCCCATCTCAGATTCTTCGTCGTTGTCGTGGTCTTCTTCCACGCCACCTTCAAGCATGTGGAAAGCATTTAGAGGCTTGCGTTCTGGCTGCACTGGGTGCGCCTCTTCTTCGTCGGTGCCTGCCCCCCCATCTTCCTCGGCGGCCTTCACGGCCGCGAGTTGCTTTTGCAATTCCTGCTCTCTCTGTAACTTCCGCAGGGCTCGAGACGACATCGCCACCACGGTCCGGGCAGATCAGGCGCTGAAACGGGGGAAGTTCTCTATGATTCCCCAAGTGCGCCAAATTAAACCGGCAATGACGTCCAAGCCCAGCGCCCCTTTGCCATGACTCACTCCGATTGGCTCCGCTGGAGTCCCACCAACAGCCTCCGCCTCTCTTCCACCCGCGGCGGACGCATATTCGTCCTCACACCAATCTCTCTCGCTCAACAGGCTCGACCTTGCCGAATCCTTCCCGACCGCCTCGATGCGTCGAGCTGTTCTCTTTGCTCTCCGCTCAGGTCGACGCTCCGCCTTCCGCAAACTCATCTCGAAGACGCCCTTATCCGCGACAAACTATGTCGTGACCACGACGTCTTCCTCCGCCGCCAGACGGTTCAGCTCCTCACGGCAGACACTACACTCGTCTATGCGTGTACCTAGACTTCCTGTCGCGTTTGCGGGAACCCTGGGGGCGATTGGAGCCTGGTATGCGTACAAGGGTAATGGACCACAACATTTGCTGCAGAACCCCCTGACACCAGTGTCTTCGCCGCCGACACGGAGTTTAAGCACCGCGCCAGGCGTCGCGCCGCCCACCGCAGAGCCCACCAGTCCGGTGACCGCTGGACAGGAGCCAAATCGAAAAGCATTGGTGGTGGATAATGATCAGTTCTTCACAGGCTCTATTGTTGGCGAAGGACCGTTGGCTAAAGATACCGACGATTTCGGCCGGAAAGTTCTCGAGATGATGACACCGGAGCAAGCCACGGAACGGCTGCGGAAGACTGAGCAGTCCTTCCTTGTTGGCCGGGGTCGTGGCGTGGTTCGGTATGATGTGGTCCAATTGCCCAGTAACGACCCGATTGAGGACGACCATGCGGAAAAGATCGTGGAAGTGCCCAACAGTGTGGCAGCGACAGATGGGGCCCCGTCGTCCGATTGGATGTTTTGGGGCGTGTATGACGGCCACTCTGGCTGGACCACCTCGGCCAAACTTCGACAGGTTCTGATATCTTTTGCGGCGCGCGAACTCAACAACACGTACAAGGCCGCCCTTGCCAACGCCAAGTCCCCCTTTCCTGCTCCTGCGGCCATCGATCAGGCGTTGAAATCTGCATTTGTCAAACTGGACAATGAGATTTGTCTCGACAGTGTGAACAAGTTGATCAAAAATCCCAGTAAACGGCTGGCGGCCGAAATCCTGGCACCTGCCCTCTCCGGATCCTGTGCGCTCTTGTCTTTCTACGATTCACAAACCAAGACGTTACGCGTCGCATGCACCGGCGACAGTCGAGCAGTTCTCGGAAGGCGAAATACGCAGACGGGCAAGTGGTTTGCCACACCGCTGTCAGAAGACCAGACAGGGTCCAATCCCAACGAAGAAGCACGCATGAGAGCGGAACATCCTGGCGAAGACTATGTCATCCGTTCTGGTCGCGTCCTCGGTAACCTCGAACCCACTCGAGCGTTTGGGGACGCCTTCTACAAATGGTCGCGGGAGACGCAAGAGCGCATCAAGAAGCACTTCTTTGGTCGAACGCCGCATCAATATCTGAAGACGCCCCCGTACGTCACGGCCGAACCGGTGGTGACGACGACAAATATCGAGCCATCCAAAGGCGACTTTGTTGTCATGGCCACGGATGGATTGTGGGAAATGCTCACTAACGAGGAGGTTGTTGGCCTGGTCGGGCAGTGGATCGAACAGCAAAATAAGCAAGCCACGTCCAATTCCAGCACAGCCTGGCTCACGTCGTGGTTCAAGCTGTCGTCACCACAGGCACTCCCGGTAGAGAAAGGCGGCAACATGGACAAGACCGGTCGGATTGAACACGGCAAGGGCGAGAAGCCCATCAGACAACAGCAGTGGTCCGTTCACAGCGAAGACAACGGCCGCTTCGTTGTCGAGGACAAGAACGCCGCGACACATCTGGTGCGGAACGCCCTCGGCGGCAAAGACAGAGACATGGTTTGCGCCTTGTTGACCCTCCCAAGCCCGTACTCCCGGCGTTACCGCGACGATTTGACCGTCGAAGTGATATTCTTCGGTGAGGGAGAGAATACGGGGAGCGTGGTCATGAACAGTGAGGCGACTGCATCATTAGGATCTGGACTGGGTACAAATGGGGAAGTCAAGGCCAAACTGTAGAAGCTTGCCGACGAGTCTTTCGGACATCAAGAAAGAGCTCATGTTCGTATAATGCTTTCTGCTTCAGCAAGGCGTTTGAGCGCTATACAAGGCGTGAAGACTGGGTCACGGCATATTGGTGAGTTCAAGCAGAGAATCCATGGTCTTTGGCTAATGGGAATCGCTCTGGGCGGCCCGTTGTGTCTTACGGTTCATTGACAAGTTCCTTCTATCATGGGTCCCGTGGCAGACGTACCTTTTTTTCGGTAAATCTCAATGCTATCTACAGTTGGACCAACCGGGACCTACCTTAGGGCCTGACTACAATATCAGTGGATGGAGACTAGCGAGTCTGCAGAGGTTTTCGGGCTCAGCTGGACTACTCTTTTTGGCTCAATGTACCATTGACCATGACGATTGCAGCTACCAGAGAGACTCTCTCCCACTCTTCTCTCACACATAAGCCTAGTTCCGGTTTCGACACCGTGTCGGGAATGGCAAGACGTTACGGCTTGCAAGCGCGCCTTGCGTGTCTAGGACTTGAGTGTTGTTGACCTGATACCACACTGCTGGAGCTTTTCTAAATCCATATTGTATCGGCCTCATGACGAATTCTGCAAAATCTCCCATTCCCCGTGCCTAGAACAAGCAAATGCCTCCGATGGTTCCATGTGCAAGGTGAAAACGCGACTCAGGACGAACAGCTTCGACCGCAAGCACTCGCCAGTTGCGATCAGAGATCCGTTCGGGTCACCACACGAGCTGGCAATTCTGTTCGGGCTGATGGGGCTTGTTGGATTAACCCGAGAGTGGCAGGTCACAGGAATACCCTAGCTCTTGGCTTATGGACCAGCCCAGTCATCTCCCAAAGGTCATCATCCTTCGACTCGTGACTTGGAGATTGAGTGATCACTGGGGAGTAAAGACTGGCAGTTTCGGTACTGCCGGCTTGACCCCTTCCTTGACATCCATCACCTTCCTCAGCAGAGGCCGCTGGATGACTTGGGTTGTGGCGCTTCCAATTAGGTATAGGACGATGGCCGTGGGAGTTTCGTTCTTGATCAAGATGAACGGAAACAAAAAGGTCATGGCCACCAGAAACTCGGAAAGCTGCAGGAAAAAACTCTCCCTGATTTTAGCTGGGCCCTGCGGCATGGCCGCGACGTCTTCTCTCCGTTTGTGCAGACTCTTTCCCGTGGCATTCCAGATGTTGACAAATTGTAGAAGACCAAATGTGATGGGTAATATCCAGAAGGGATCGGACATGACCAGGTTAGAGACCCACAAGCAGGTCTCTGAGAGAAATTCGGGCTCGGGGGGAACGACGGCAGTGTCAATTTTGTCTCCTGTGCCGTTGATGATTCCCAGAATGCTTCTCTCATCGCCGGCCATCCGTCTAATGACATCGGCATTCAGAATCCAAATCGGGAAAAAGGACAACTGAAGTCCAAACGTCCTCCATTTACTCACGACTCGGAAATCTTTTCTGAGTATGGCATTCTTTGCCTTCAATTGCTCCTGCACCCAGGTCTCGGCATCTTTGGCGGCCTGCTCGGTTTTGTCTGGGAATTGTTTCACCGCTCGGGCCTGAAAGACTTTCCGCCACGTCACGAGGAGAGGGGCGTAGTCCTGTATCTTCTGTTCATTCCGGTTCGTGTACCACTGGCAGGGTAACCATGCCACGCGGAAGAGCGCCGCGGTCAACGGGATGGAAAGAGCCCAAGGGAGGCCGGTCGCTGTGTGTACACTTTGAAAGATGTCGTGAGAAAGCTGGATGGCCTCTGGGAGGATGTGATGGGGTCTCGACGCATGGAATGGCCGGCTCAGGTGTGGCTGCTTCAGACACCACGGGCCGGCATTGCGAATCGACAAGGGGGTGGTGCATCGACCAAGGGGTCGTGCAAACATTGGTCTTCTAGGGATTACAAGACCATGCCTTGAAGAACGAAATGTCATTATTGGATTGAAATTCGTGACGCCGTGCGGATCGGCCTTGGAGAATTGTCGCGCTCCAACGCGCTTTAGCTCAGGGTCCACTGCGTCATTGTTGGCTGGCTGGCGCCTTTGAGAGGATATGGTGGCTGTTTCAAAAACATGTGTCCAAACATTGAGTGTAAAAGCATGCACCTCGTGATTCAAGACCAGCTATGGCTGCATCGACAGCTGTTGCGGTCCTCGCCATAATTCCTTTACTGCCACTTCTTTTCGTCCTTCTTCTGCGACTCTCGCTCCGATGTCTCGGCTGGCATCTCCAGGCAAAGACACGGGCAAGACGAGAAGCCATTTGTGACCAGGTCAGACGTGACCAGGCCGCCCTCCACGAGAAGCTCCAGGCGTTCCCAGAGACAGAAGATGGATGGGAGAAGATCGAGAAAGTTGGCACGGCGCCGAACGGGGAGGTGCTGCCAGACGACTGGGCAGGCGTGGTGGGCTTCTTCCATCCCTTCTGGTACGTCACCCCGACCTTTCGCTCCCTCTTGCCCGCTGACCTTTGCCTAGCAACGCTGGAGGAGGTGGCGAACGTGTCCTTTGGGCTGCCATCGCCGCGACTCAGAGACGGTGGCCCCATGCGATATGTGCCGTCTACACGGGCGACCACGACATCGACCGGTCCGTCATCGTCGCCACGGTGAACAACCGCTTTGGGATTTCGCTCGAGGAGCAGACGCTCGTCTTCATCTACCTCTCCACACGCCGCTTCGTCCTCGCCAGCACATACCCGCGCTTCACTCTCCTCGGCCAGTCCCTAGGCTCACTCGTCCTCGCTTACGATGCATTCCAGCTGGTGGTACCGGACATCTTCATCGACACCATGGGCTACGCCTTTGCCCTGGCACTGTGTAAATATCTCTTCCCTCTGGTCCCCACGGCCGCATACGTGCATTACCCCACCATCTCGACCGACATGCTCGACAGTCTCGACGATAAGACCGGCCAGAAGGGCATCCACGCCGGCGCCGGTGCTGGCTGGAGAGGCCATGCAAAGAAAATGTATTGGCATGCGTTTGCATGGCTGTACGGATGGGTGGGACGGCAGATCGACGTCGTCATGTGCAATTCTACCTGGACGCGAGGCCACATTGTGCAACTCTGGAAGTGCGGGAGCACATCTCCTTCGGACGTCGCCATTGTCTATCCGCCGTGCCCCGTGGAGGAACTCGAGGCCAAGATCAAAGTCACACCCGAGAGCGAGAAAATGCGGCGGAATATGATCTTATACATCGCCCAGTTCCGGCCGGAGAAGAACCACTCACTCATCCTCCGAGCATTTGCCAAATACTACCGGACCACGTCTCCCAACGATCATGCGCGGCTCGTTCTGATCGGCTCGGTCCGAAGCAACACGACGGACGAAAGGCACGTCTATAACCTGCGTCTGGAGGCGCGCGAGCTCAAGATCCAGGAAGTGGCCACCTTCATCTGCGACGCCTCCTTCGCCGTGATCCAGCAACATCTGCAGAAGGCCAGCATCAGCGTCAATGGCATGTATGCCGAGCACTTTGGCATCGGCAACGTCGAAGGCCTCGCCGCCGGTCTCATCCCTGTCGTCCACAACAGCGGCGGGCCCAAACTCGACATTGTCGTACCCTACGACGGCCTCCCCATTGGCTACCTCGCTGAGACCGACGACGAGTTTGCCGCGGCCTTCGGCACCATCGCAGCCATGAGCCCTGAGGAGAGGCTCGCCATGAGACTACGGGGCCGGGAGAGCGCAAAACGTTTCACCGAACAAGTCTTTGCGTCCCACTGGATCAGGGAGATGGAAACCCTGGTCCAGAAGCAAGTCTCATGGACCCAGCCTGCTAGCTGATTATCATCGGCTGGGTGGATTTTCGGTTGGAGCAGGTGTGTTTTTGGCATTCGATCTGGACAAAATGATACCCCCCCCTCTAGTTTGACTTGTTCCGCAATCGATTGTGATGTAGCTGGGAATCAGCCATTCAGTGTCAGCCGTTGATCGAGAGATCTCTTTTCCACCAAACAACGACTATAGATGATGCCGAAGCTAGAGAGACAGCGCTTCGCAGCTCTTCACAGCTCTTCAGCGCCCACGACATTCTACGTATTTGATGGTTAGCGACTTGAAATGAACAAGACCATGAATATAAAAAGCTGATAGGATGACGATGCAACATCCAGTCTCGCCGCTCAAACTCCAGCCCATGCCTATTCCTTGGACCCTTCCTAGAAAACTTTTTTCCAGAATTGATATGCCACTCAGTCAACGCTGTAAGGAGATCGTGTACATTCGATGTCAGACCATTCTTCTCCATCGTGGTTGGCGGCCTGGCCCAGGTGATTGTCCGTTTGCATCTTCCTCGTAGGGAGCAGCCAATCAGCACCACTACCAGACATGGACACGGCACGCCGGTTATATTCGCCCGAAGACCGGCTGCCAGGGTGGCAGAAGTAGTCTATATAAAGCGTCCCGGCCGGCTTCGCTCTTCGGGTCGCTGAGGGCTGGGCAAGGGAGAAAGACGTGTCGGCAGGTTCCTGATCCTTTGCTCTTGTCACCTTCGGGCCTTCTGTCTCTCTGTCGGACGAGCCATCATCCACATGAGCGTCCGAATTCATGGATGGGGGCTTTTCTAACTCTGGCGGGCTGATTGGCCCTTTCGGAGACGTCGATCTGCTGTCTGCCGACGCTGGCTCTTGTGCCATTGCGAGATCTTGTGTTGGCGACGCACCTTGAGGGCCTTCACTATCGGATCGACCGTGACTGCTCTCTGGTCGATCTGAAAACTGCGCCGCCTCTTGGGGTCGGACGAATCCTTCTTCTATTTCATTGTTCTGCGTCAATGCCGTATTCCCTCCCGGCGCGGCGGATATGCCCTGGAGTTGTCGACCCTGGTCCTGTTCAGACCTGTCTAGTCCCAAGTCCTCGAGAGTGACAGCTGCAGGATTCGGCATCGAATATGGCGGAGGTCGGACGTGTTCTGCAGATCCTGATAGATCCTCAAGTCCTCTAGACCCCATAACGGGTTCGCCCTGGTGTCGCACGTCTTTCTCCAAAGGCTCCTCCTGCGAGGGGGAAGACCGGTGTCCTTGCTGAGATGAGCTGCGGCTGGGGATGTCAAGGTTCCTGAGTCTTTCGGCGAGACTGCGACTGACGTCTGGTGTATGTGCGGTCAGAGTGCCGTTACGACGTCCTCGTGATGGCCTGGCTGAGGTCGCGTGAGACTTTTCGACCATGACAATCATCCACACGCCGATTCTGTCGTCGCTGCCATACAATGGCGTCGCCGAAATCCAACAAGCCTGACCAAGTCGGCCGTCTTCCGGCTTCACTCCGGGCCCGGTGGCTGTGCCATCTCGTCTCTCGCCCGGGGTTAGCATGAGTGTGAGTTTTGCCGACACGGGAGTCCCGGTGCCAAAACTCTTCTTCAAGCCGGCCAAAGTCGCCGCAGGCGCAGCCACGTGGGACAAGAAAGGGTGCTGCAGCACATTGCCCAGTCGTCTGCTGACTTTGGGCGAGAGGAAGATGATCCGGAGAGACGGGGCCGGTCTAATCAGCATATAGCTGTCATAGACACTTGGAAACTTGCCAGAGAAACCCCAGGAGACTGGTCGACCAAGCTTCCACACGGTGCTGCTGTCCTCAGCCTCGGTCTCTTCATCCTCCTCCTCCATCCCCTCCTCCTCATCGCTTGCACTGCCACTCCGATCCGAGTCAGCCAGCACTCGTCTCGTCGCTCTCCGTCGGTCATTACTCGCAATGCTGTGCTCATCTTTGTCTCTCGTGTGCAACGTAGACCCGCGGGACGATGGCACCACTGCGTGTTCTTCCGGGTCGAACATCTCACTCAGTTCTCGCAGCTTCCCCAAGGCCTTTTGCTTGCGCTCTGTCTCTTCGTCGCCCCGTGCGGCGCTCTTGGAAGCTTCCTTCTTGCGTCTCTCCGTCTCCAATGTCTCGAGAAAGTGCTCAAAGCCGCCAAGGCCCTTTCCACCTTCCACCAAGCCGGTGACGTCGATTTGGGCGCCCATGTGGTATTTGATGTTCCCTTGGTCGTCACGGAGCGGTGCAATCATGAGCAAGTTGATGAACGGTCGGCCGTCTCTGCGATAGTTTAAAACAGTCTCACTGATTTCTTCTCCTCGCTGTATACTTTCCCTCAGCCTCGTCGGCGCCTCCCGCTTCGTCTTGGCGCCTTGCAAGAATCGACAATTCCGTCCCATGACATCATCCGGCCCATAGCCAGTCAGGCGGTAAAACTCCTCACTCGCGTAGACGATAGGATCGTCTTGTTGATGGGGATCTGTAATGCAAAAGGCCTCGGACAGTCCGCCGACCAAACCCTGGGTCAGCGGTGTTTCTCGGCCGGTCAGTTCATCAATGAGACATTCCCTCACGATCTTAACAAGATTATACGTGATGTACATTGGAAGAGCAGAACCCACGAGGATCTGGAAGAATGACGCAGACGCTTCCTCAAAGGCTTTGTCGAGGCTGGCCGCTTTTGCAAAGGTGCTGTTGGCCAAGGCATAGTCGGTTCTGCTGACTGGAGGTGGGAACACCGCCGCAACAGCGTTGGCGTACTCGACAGCCTTGACCGCCTTTTGCATTTCCAGATAGCGAAACAGAAGGGGATAATATTCAGGTCTATACTTGACGAGAAAAGCAGTGAATCGGGCCAGATGACGCGGCCGGCGGAGCAACAGGTGGAAGTGGCCACCAGAGAAGAGAGCTTCCGAGAGTTTCTCAATAGATGGAGGCATTGACCGAGGTGCAGGCGGTCTGAGATCAAAATCCATGGCATCAGAGGCATCTATTGTGACCACCCCGTTATCTGGAGCTCCGGGGAGAGGACGTGGCGACGATGACGGCCGAGCAGAAGGAGGATGCCATGGCTGTTGTTCCTCTCGAGAACGCCGGTGGCGAATGGAGAACCGTTTGACTGGGCTGTGTATCCTCGTGCCGGTGGCAGCAGGCGACACATCCGGCCGGTGGGCAGGAACATTGTCGGTACCAACAGGAGAAATCGGTGGTGGAACAGTACTGGAGTCCCGGATCCGTAATGGCGGTTCTTCTTGGGACGCCTCACCAGTTTGCTTCGTCGGAGGCCTGGACGGTGGTTTTGGAGTGCCATTTTGTAACACTACCTCTTTTTTGGTACCTCCTTGGGTGGGAGCTTTACGCAGTTTCCTGCCTCGGAAAGAGCGCAGTCGAAGACTCTGCTTGATGCGCTCCAAGTCCATCACCGCGCAGCGGGACCAGGCTATACACGGACGACAAAGTCAACAGACTCAAGAAAGCATGAAAAGGTGCAACAAAGGCAAGATCAAAGGAAACAGTGAGTGGATTGCAACAACATCATATCAGCCCCAGGTCACACCACAGGAAGCACCGAGAAAACCCGGGTGGACGGGTTCACTTTTGTACTGCGTGGGGCAATGGAATCATGCAGCATCGGGGAGCGAGGCGGCCTGCAGCGGCCGGCCACGATAGCGCAGGCATGTCTGGCGCATCTCGAGGCCAGACAGACCCAGGTCAAGATAGGCGACGATCTGATGAATCTGCAGTGAGGATGAACCATAGCAGACTTGGGCAGTTGGGTATGAGAAATACCAATAATGCAGGCGCCGCCATGATGCGAAACATAAATGTCACGACACCGTGGTTTGGGATTTCATGGTTGCAATACCACGGTAGACCCCGCTCTGACGCCACCAACAACGTGCATCTGAGCTGCTGCATCATATTCTCCACACCTTGCAAAGGCTGGTGTGGTGTCCAATGTCAAGAAGGGTTTGACGTCCTGGAAAGGCCCACAGCTCTCCTCCCAATCGGCCTCTCGAACTTGTAATCGCTTATCTCACGACCTGGCAAACCTTCTGGTCTCTCTCGTCGCTAGAGGCTCCCACTGGGCTTCTTCATTTCTCCCTGTCGAGGAGATGACCGACTGTGGGCTTAGAAGGCCGCGATCGATGCTTTCTGTTCCTGCTCCAGTACGACGAATCTTGGGTCAGTGTCTAGCTTAGGAGGCAATGACGAATGCTGCATCATTTGGCGCTGGCAATCAATCAGCAACAGTCTCGAGTAGGGCATGACTCGCTTTCGCAAACCATGGACGCTGTTCATGCAACTTGACAAGGCAGAAGGTGCCTGTATCTATGAAGCCTACCAGTGTTTCGCATCCATTCAATGGAAAGAAGCACAATGAGGTCGTACCGAGATCCATATCCACGACAGCGAGATGTTGTCAAGATACACCGCAAGTGTCAATCCGACTGAAGCGTCTGCGATGCCTGTTCACTATCAATGGCCAAAGCCTGGATTCTAGGTCTCACCGAACCAGGCGATAGTCCAAGATTGCATGAAAGTCGGCCGTTCGTGAACCCATACATTGCTGAGTATTGAGATCACGGAACAAAAGACAGCCACACAACTGGGACCCCATATCAAGGGCTGCATTCTGAAGTCCGTATGACATTGGTTCGGCTACGGCATGACATGAACGCCATCCCTGTACCTGCGGTCATTCCCGATTAAGCAAGTCGACATTCAATCTCTGCTTTCGAAGACGATCCGGATTCTCGTCTTTCGGCTTTAGCATCTTTCACGAGACTTTTGATGTCAGGCTGAACGAGTGGCCTGGAGCTCGGCGCAGACTTCTCTGTGGTGTGATTGATCGCGTGCTTATCCGGAATCCGAATCTCAAGCCCAGAACCGACCTCCGGAGCAGATCGGAGCCGATATCTCGTGCTCGTTGGCACCTGTAAGGACAATTCTAAGCACACTGCCCGCCCAAGAGCAAGCCCCTGAATCAAGAAGCTTGTCATTGTACACCACGCACAATGGACCTCTGTCAAATGCTTGGTGTTTATATTCGAAGAAATAACGGCATCTAATAGATGAATCATTCAACCACGCACCCAGTCGTCGATTTACCGATGGTTGAAAGTCCATTGCTGTACCTCCCAGTGGTAACTAGCTGAAGACTAAAGGTTGCCGCCTGAGTCCATCTCCGATGTGTGATATGGCCAAGTCGATGGCACCCTTCTGGGTCGGCGTCGGATGTTCGGATCTCTGGAGGGTCTTCAAGGGGATGACCAGCTGCATCGCCGCAATCACATTGATCTCCTGAAGTCCGCGGCGCGCGTGATGGGTAAAAACGGCGGCCGACTGGAAATGCCCCGTCGGAGTGACATCGCCCAGAGCGTAAGCAGTGAGCCCGACGATCTCGGCGGTCATCCTCTGGACAATGGCTCGGTAGTGTGAAATTTGGGAATCGGTCGTGGTGGGAGAAGGACGGCCCCCGGACGTCGAGAGAGACATGCCCGCTACATCAGCTTTCACGAGCTCAATCAACGCCTCGTAGAGCTTGACGCGGGCAATCAAGTACCTCAGCCAATAGAGGTAAACCCAGAAACTGTAGAAATAGTACACGGCATGGCACGGGTAGAGCGCCCACGTGGTGCCGGCGGTGTCGGCAGGGATCTTCATCATGTCCCATCCCGGTTCGACCTTGCTCCAGCCCGTCATCTCAGCGTCAATCGACTCACCGCAATGGATCAAGTAAGCGGCATGTCTCTTGGCAGCTTCACCGCGCTCGAACTTCCGGGTGAGAAAATGCTTGATCTGCTCAAAGAGGTGCGAGACTTTGTAAAAATACGACGTGGCCCTGTTTGCCGTCTCCGAGGGCACAAACTCGTGCTCATCGCGGTAGATGTCAATCTCGAGGTTGTTAAAGTCTTTGGATGTCACGGAATTGAGGACAAAAAGCCTCATCTGGATGGCTGCTTTCAGTATACGGTAGACCTTCTCTCCACGGGCCGTGGTGAATTGAGATTTGCCCCGAAGCGTCAGCAGGTTCATGGCACCTCTGATGTGGGACAGGTGTGACTGGTATTCTTCTTCCAGGTTCCGAGCTTGCGACGCGGTCCGAGCGTGTGTCAAGACAGAACTGATCAGCTCGTACAGTCCCAGGAGCCAGACAGACACGACCGTCTCATCCTGGATGTTGGTCGACGAGTCCCGTATGGTGGCATTGGTGAAGCTCAACGCTCGTCCGTATTCCTGACCCGTCTGGAGACGTACGTCCTTGCCGCTGTACCGGTCGGCAAGGGTCATGCGAGAGACCGCCATTGCGGCTTGATGAATGCAAGAGGTCGGGGAAGAATTCTGCAGCATTCCTGGCAGGAAATCGAGTACGGGGAACGAGTACAAGCGTGATGCTTGGAAGCAAAATAGATTCAGGAAGAAGCAAATCGACTGATGGTGGATATCATATCGCAATGGCGGCGTGATGGATCGGTGCGCGGGAGCCTTGACCTCTTGAGACGGCGTTTCCGACTTGATTTTACGGATCTCGTCCGCGGTGCGACCCCGGGGTTGACCAGGATACAAGCCAGCCGGGGACACACGTTCCAGGAGCTCTTCTTTCACCGTCGATGTCGTCGCCGATGGCAGTTGATCGAGCCGGAGCTTTAACGGGATCTGCAATGGATAGCCTGGACACGGTTTACGTATCTGGGCACATTTTCTGCAACCGGGCTTGCCTTCATCACACTGGCATCGCATTAATCAGGATCATCCGACGAAGCGGCCCATGATCATCTCACCTTGATTTTTCTCTTTCGGCACAGGCCACAACCAGTGCTGGACCTTCCAATATTGCCCATCAAGCAGACCTCTCGCGATACCCCCGCTCAAGTTTCTGGTGCCACAGGGCTTGACGGTGGCGAAGAGGGGGAATGCGCCGATTAGAAGCAAGCGATCTGTGGGTGGTCTCTCCTGTCTTGGTATACATGAAAGCGTGTCAGACACGGTAGAGCAAAGATGTTCCAAGAATTTCCCTGGTCTGGTGCGCTCTAGGAGCGACCATGTCCATGTCTGAAAAAACGGTTATCTTGACAGCTCCGATCTTCATGTGCAAGAGGTAGGGACGTTGTTACCAGAATGCTACCAAGTCCATCCCCGGCTTCGCCCACCCCCCGGCGGTCTGCTCAAGGCGGAATAGCCAACGGCGCCTGAGTGGAACTGTCAAATCACGGCGCCTGCCGGCGTTCGAGAAGCCTGTGGCCACAATGCACGTTGCCGATCATCTGGCCCCCATCCCACTCACACCACGGCCCTGATTAATTAATCCAGATCGCTGACAACGATTGTCCTTCTTGGCATCACTCTTCTCTGCGACAGCGGCGTTGAGAGCTGACTGGACGAACGGTAGTCGCATGTATCCTTTACAGGTACTCTAGTGGTATGGTCTGGGTGATGCTGTTGGGAAATTTTGGCACACCGGAATGCCTGTGCGCTGCCGACCATCATCCACTCTTGATTGATAAGCCTGCCGTTAGTACCTAAGATAGGAGATATGCATTATACATTTCTAAAGAATAACGCAGTGTTGAAGAGCATTTGGGCAGAGATTCTCTGGAGGCACAGCCAGAGCATGAGGTCGTCGAGTACAAGGGAGGAGGGAAAATGCATTCTTCCTCAGCCGTGGTCCTCAGCATGCTTTCTTGCTTCTTGCTTCTTGCGCCACCTGAGTCTATATCCCGGCTGAATACTCGATCGATTTCAATCTCGGTAGACCGACGACTCGCGTCTGAAGCTCTTGTCAATGCCTGACGACAGCGGCGGGGAGGACACCTTCAATGCCGGCGCCATGCCGAGCCTGCCGCGACACCTTCCTTCCAAAGCAAAACGCCTGCGGGATGGACATGGGCGACCCTTCCTTGACGCTCTTCCGCAGGTCCTGTCCCAGCACCGGAGAGAGTGTGAGGAATGGCCTCGAGACTGGTGTTGGTCATTGGCGACCTTTTCATTCCAGATCGGGCACCGGTAAGCCGGCCTTGAACTGACGATCAAGTACTCGCTCGATGCTGACTGAGAGGATAGGATATCCCAGCAAAGGTTTGTGACGTGAACAAGAGAGGCAGCCATCGCCGACGGGTGACTGACACTGTGGACACAGTTCCGAAAGCTCCTCACGCCGGGGAAGATTGGTCAAATCATCTGCCTGGGCAACCTCACCGACAAAGAGACATACGACTTTCTCCGGCAAATCGCGCCCGACTTGCATATGGTCAAAGGAGACTTTGACACGGAAGCTGCCAACTTGGCCTTGTCCAAAGTCGTCCAACATGGCGGTCTGCGCATTGGATTCACACACGGGCATACCATTGTTCCTCAAGGCGACGCCGACGCCTTGCTGATTGCCGCCCGTCAGATGGATGTCGACGTGTTACTCTGGGGCGGCACGCACAAGTTCGAAGCATATGAATTAGAAGGAAAGTTCTTCGTCAACCCAGGGAGTGCCACCGGTGCCTTTACCACGAGCTGGTGGGCGAATGAAGAAGATCCAATCCCAAGCTTCTGCCTGATGGATGTATGTCGCCCCTCCTCTCGTCTGTGAAGCCAGTGTTGATGACTGATTGGCATGCCAGATCCAAGGAGACGTGCTTGTGCTCTATGTCTATCAAATCAGAACTGACACCAACGGCAATGAGAACGTTGCTGTCGAGAAAGTCTCCTTCAGAAAACCGATGCCGACCACGACATGAGCGAAGCCTGATGAAGGCAATATCCCTTCCCTGTTTTACGCCTCGCGAGCGCCTTGAATTTCCCCATGCAGGGTACGAATTCTTCTCTATGTGGGATTGCGACAAACCATCATATGGGACTGAACATTTAGGCAATGGTGTCTAAGTGGTTCCCATTCTAGTCATTCTGATATATCCGAACTGGTCGCGAGCAGCAAATAAGGAACAGAAAGGCCGTTAGGAAAGAAAATTGCTGCACGTTGGTGGAGTCTTCCCAAGACAAGCGACATAGGTTCAAGGCCATTGCATTCTGGACAGACCGCTGTCACAGCAATCATATCCCAAACAGATCGAGTGAGAAGGCCTCATCAATAGCCTACGAGCCGTCATATTCTACCGGCCTGCGTCTCGTGGCCGTGGCGAAATATGTTATGACTGATTCCACATCGCTCTTACTGCCACCATCGTGTTCCACTGCATAACGAGTGCTTCCCATCTCAATACCGGACATTCCCATCTCATCCGCGTCAATAACATCCGGTCTAGGTATGACATGAGCCATCGGTCAAACTGGAGGCTGAGGCATCCGTATCGGCAGCTTACCGTCCGAGATCGTCCCACCAACTGAGATACGGCGATCGTATATTGAATGGCCTTGAGTAGCAGTGGTTACTGCAAGCACAAATGCACACTCTCAGTACCTAAAAGGTTTCAGGTCTTTCCTGTCTTGAACTAGCGCCATATTGCATATCAGGACAGCGTAATCAGCTGACGATGGGTAACACAAGCCCGTCTTCAGTGTCCAGTCTAAGGAGGCGGGTTGCCATATCTCTCGATTTCCTCAAATTGCTATACTGCTTGGGCCGAATGTGACAATCTGCTGGCAGAAGTCGTTGTATGAAAGGTTCGTCTCATTCGGGATTCTGAACCGGACAGAACCAACCACACAACAAGGCTCAGCAGCTTACCGTTATACTCATGTTAATGGCTGGGTGATGCTTCGCTGCGGCGTCATTGAACGATATTGGTCGGGGTAAAGACATTCATAGGCTGACCATATTCACTCCGTCGATGCCGTGGACGATTCTGGAGCATGTCAGGTCTCTACGCTGGCTGAAGTGAATAACTTCGATTTTCTTGGGCAAAGCATCGTCGGGCGAGACCGAACGTGTTCCAGGACTGGCTCTCACCACTACTATCAGGTGTTGTGCATAAGATACGATCTGTATCGAAGGACACGCCTCAATTCTCGGTTGAAATGCCGGAAGCTCTCTCGAACCTTTAGTACAGACCAGATGAGGACGTCGAGGCTGGCAAAGACATTGAGGCTGCCAGAGACTTGTGGATTGATGTCAAACCGTTCGTACTGACGTTCCTAGACAAGGACCTTCAATGCGCCGTATTTCCAGAGAATATACGGAGTATAGTGGTGAGTAATTCGCCAATACCACGACGAATGTCAATACTCAGATTCGAAATCGGTGTCGACGGGTCATTCCTTCGCCTCTCAAGGCATTCATTGATCGATTCATTCACGGATCTGACTACAGACACGTCGCCAACTGAATGGTTACCACCGACAAGATGGAGTTCTGTTCGGCGTGTTCTTCTTGACCTCATTATGAAGTGTCAAGGACGGCTTCCTAGATATTTCGTTTCAGCAAACACGCATTGCCGTTCCACTGTCATCACATTCTACTCACAGACGTTATCACGCCGTTGCGCTACGATACTTGTCAAGATATTGCAAAAGCTAAATCCGAAGATTTCTCCTTTTGGCAAGCATCGTATCTGCCTGCGACTGTCCCACCGATTTCTACGCCATGTCGTCGAAGAGCAATGGAGAGAATACTTGATGTTGGAACGGCTCCCAGAGATCAAAAATAACCGATAACACGCATGTCAACTTGAAAAAGATAATTCGCTGATATGAATGGTCATAATCGATTGAAACTCTTCAAAGCCGTTCTTAGGTATTTGAAGCATTCGACCATCTTAGACCCCACGATTCAGAACGACCTCTCAAACTGGGCCGCATTTGCCACTGCAGGTTCCCAACTCTCTCGGTTCTTTGTGTACAACTCGATCGTCGGTTTCGGTGGGTTGTCAAACAGCCCCATTTTGACGACTGCCACATGATTCGTCAGTCAGTCATCAGTCAGATGGTGTGCTTGATAAGTCAAAGATCAAGGCGGAGAAGGAATACGGACTTGTTTGTCCCGGTGTCGTTTCTGAGGTGGACATAATCGGGCTAACCGTGGTTGTCAGCTCATATCTCAGTTTTGTTGCGAGTACCGAGAAACGCTTCTGGCTCGAACATTGGCATCTTCCTCTAGCCAACGAGCCTGGACACGTTCTGTCGCTACTTACCACCCGCAGTCCTGGCAGAAGTATCGGTTCAAGATCTTTCCCGAGTCCGTCTTTGAGTCGGGATAAATCTTCGCTTGGCCGGTTATGGTGACTGCATCATCTGGAACCACGAGCACATACGTCCCACCTGAACAACGCTATCATTCAGCTGGCTGCCCTTGAGACGCTTCTGCAAATCGGTCAACTCACCGGCACCACTCTGGCGTCTACAATTCGTGCAGTGGCAGAAGATGGAGACCGACTTATCCGCTGGCGGATCTTGGATCGTCACTTGGATCGATCCGCAGTTGCATGACCCTTGCAGAGGCATGACGAGCACAGTGAGTCCCAAATTGTCGAGAGGGTACAGCTCTCGATCGTTCTGAAGTATTCCGTGTATGACACACCGGCCACGGGGGACGCAACCAAGGTTTAAAGCTGAAAGCTGTGCGGGGTAGAAGAGAAGGGCCAGAGCCAGAGGTCAATCCAGGCGACAACGAAGTCCTCGGCTTCCGTGGTGGTCTGCTTGGCCTCTTGGTCATGTCAAATTTGTCCGGAGCTTCAGTGGTGGCAACCAATGGGCATCTCAGCCGGGTTTCCGAGGCCGGCCCAATTCGAAATTGCGAGTAACACCAGAGTCGGTCATCTCGCAGGATCTTCCGGTGATAGGGACATGTATTAAGATTTCTGTCCATGTCCATGTTACTCGCAGGGACCAGTGCAACAAGACATATAAGACGAGGTCTGTCGCTCTGGGAGTCTTGTGGTGGGGTGGAATGCCAACGGAAGAGCTAATATGCCGCTCGTGGATGGATGATGCACCAGATTGACTGGTGGAAGGAGGATGGGGCGGCCTTTGCAAAGACGAGGGTACCTGTAAAACAATCATACAGAATTGAGCTTGAAGCGACCTCAGGTAGACAGGGTCGTGCCCAACAGGAAAGAAATACTGCGTGTCCACGACATCTCTGTGGCACAGGCGCCACTTCAAACGGCATTTTTAGCCCAGCTCGCCCTTAGGAGTCTTTCCCCGTAAGTCTGAGAAGGAGACAAAATCGTGAGATGAATTCGCAGTCTCCTTTACTGCAGACTACGATACCGACGCACCTTGCCTCCTGATCTCCTTCCGGGCTTCGTTCTATCGTACAACTTCTGTCATCAGGTCTTCTGGCCACCTAGGAGCATCGACGTCATTTCCTCTGGTGCCGACATTGTATTTCAGAGCCACCTCGCCTCCGTCAAACCTGATGATCGGCTTGACGGTCCGGACGGTGACGCCGAGCGCTTTACTTTCTCGATCTTCGAAGAAGTCGGGTCTCAGTAACTTGTCTGCACTATTCTTCTGTATCATGGCCAGGTAGCGCGGAAGGAGGTATGCCATGTTGTGGTGCGATCTGCAAAGTCTCGACATCCATCAGCTCGACATTGGCAAGATCCCTCCACAAAAGAAGAGGGGTTGTGCTCCGGACGTTGCCTCATCCACAGCACTTACCTGAAAACCTCTTGGCCATTTCTCTTCCACACGTCCTGCCAGATATCGTCCGAGTATTCGCCCACGGTGTTGGCCAGCCATTGATTGTAGTAATTCAACGCCACGTCGATCTTGTAGCTTCCGCCCTGCTCGGCTCGCTTCATCAAGGCACAAAGAATGCCGGCGGTACCAGCAATGCCGGTCATGTAGTCGCTGTTGGGGAACACGGGCGTGACGGATTCTCCATCCTGCAATCCCATCGCCCTGCCAAACCCCCACGAAATGCCGACACAGGCATCGCTGATCTGCTGCCATCCAGATCGATAGCTCCAGGGTCCATTCCAACCGTAGCAGTTCTCGCGCACGGAGATGATGCCCCGATCTCGGTCTTTGCAGAGGTCGATGACGCCTTGGGCGCCGAAGCCATATTTATCGAGGACGCCGGGCCTGTACCCTTGGACGACAACGTCCGCGTCCAGGATCAGGGCCTTCAGCTTTTCTCGGCCTTCTTCCGTTTTGAGGTCGAGACTACAGTTCCATTTGCCCCAGTTGAGGTCAATATGGAGCGAGCTGAAATCACAGATATTCGGCGACGTCACTCGCATGACCGATGCACCAAGCTCGGCAAGACCTCTGGTGACGGCCGGTGCGGCAATCACCCGGGTCAAGTCGACGACTTTCAGTCCTGCAAGTGGCCTGGAGGCCGACGTCTGAGACGTCGAAGGCCACCAGGTGGGAGGTTGCGACGGGTTCCGGACCGGATGAATTTCAAACAGGCCAACGTGAGCATTGGCTTGGCCTTGTTCCGAGGCGCGAAAGGATTCAACGGTCTCACAGATCACGCCGGCCTGCTTGTAGACGTCAGACGCCAGTCGCTGCATCTCCGAACTCTCGATCTGGGACAGCTTCTCAAAGAAAGGTTCCCAGGCCTCTTCCCACGTCGTCGCCGGAGCGTCATGTGGAAGGCCAACCGAGTCGAGTGTGGAATCCGGGTTCATGCTTCCGTGGAGATGGAAGTATTTGCCATCCTTTGTCCGGTAGATATTCGTAGCATTAATCCGATGGAGGGACGAAGCCGGGTGATGAAAGTCGTAGTTCTTGATGTACTTGTACACCTGAGTAGGACTCGTCAGACTGATCGCGTCATCGGTCCCTGGATTGATCGTCCACAACAGTGTCGATACGATGAATAGCTGGGCATGGTCAGTGTTGATTGTAGCAGAGGAGATGGTCTTGTTGTATTTTCGTTTCAGGAGAGCAGCGATGAGCGAGGCTTCCAAGGCCTTGAGAGATGCTGCGGATTCGGCAAACCGCCAATTGATCGGGATACTTGGTGAGTCGGAGCCGACAAAGTGAACTGAATTAGCAAAGTCAATGGCCTCTGGTGGTAGATCTTTGGCGATTAAAGGATTGTCTAGGATGCCTTCCTTGTATAGCTTGAGAGACTCAGAAGGCACTGAATAGTGGTTCCGGTCTTTCGTGGTGACGTCGATACTTCCCATGCTGGAGAAATGAATTCACCCTTTGAATCTGGTCTGGAGTGTCGATGGAAAAACAAGAGGACCATTGGTGGAGTGGGAGAAAGGAAGTCACACTCCTGACAGAAACATGTCGACCTCGGCATGATGCCTCCGATGTCAGACAAACTGAAGTAAATTCCGAATATAGAAATGCCGAGCTTATGGCCAGTCAGCGGGGACAACGCTGACGTTTTCCTATTGGCTCCTCTCTGTGCCTGAATTGGAGTTGAGCCTCGGCCCCGCACAGGCGTTCAAGAATGAGCATTCTTGAACGTAACTTTGCTCGATATATGCTCAGGACTCGAATTGCGAATGTGTCCAAGGTTCATCAAAGGTGAGACAAGCTTCAGCATGAGTGACGCTGCTACCAGATCGAGTCAATCAGGCAGTCGGCCGGTCCGAGTCGCCAACTGTTCAGGTGCCCGGGGCGATCCCGGGTATCAAATGCGTCGGCAAGCCACCCAAGGTGATGTAGACTTTATCACTGGTGACTACCTGGCGGAAATGAACCTTGCCGAAAATGCAGAGAAGTTGGCCGCCGGTCAGCATGATGGTTGGGAGCCGACGGCATGGGATGGACTGGAACAGACCCTGGACGCCCTGGAGGAGAAGAGGATCAAAGTCATCATCAACGGTGGTGCCCTGAACCCTGCTGGACTGGCTCGCAAGTGTCAAGACTTGGTGACCCAAAAAGGGTACCGCCTCAAGGTCGCATATGTCTACGGCGACGACCTGCTGGAAGAAGTCAAGACCAACCTGGAGAAGACCGGCAAATTACCGAGTCATCTCGATTCGGTGAATGACCAGGTGTCTCTTGCCGAAGACGCCACCGCCTTACTCGATACCACAGGCAAACCGATGGTCTCTGCAAATGCATATCTCGGCGCTCGGGCGATCGTCAAGGGCCTGGAACTGGGTGCCGACATCATCATCTGCGGCCGTGTTGCCGACGCGAGTCCTGTGATCGGCGCCGCTTGGTACTGGCACCAGTGGTCTGACACGGACTATGACTCGTTGGCAGGCGCCCTCATCGCCGGGCATCTGATTGAATGCTCGGCATATGTGACAGGCTCGAACTTTGCCGGCTTCGACGAATACCCGCTCGAGACGTTCATTGATTTGCCATTCGGGATCGCCGAGATTGCTTCAGATGGAACCACGGTCATCACGAAGCACGAAAACACCAACGGGCTGGTCAATGAAGACGTGGTGAAATGTCAGTTTCTGTATGAGTTGCAAGGGAGCATATACCTCAACTCAGATGTGATTGCGGATGCCAAGGACATCAAGATCGAAGAAGTCGGCAAGAATCGCGTCCGGCTGTCTAATATCCACGGTTATCCGCCACCGCCAACCACCAAACTGGCCATCTTCTATCATGGGGGGTATGAAGCACAGATCTTGCTCAATGCCACTGGATATGCAACCGCGGAAAAGTGGAAGCTGTGTGAGGCGCAGCTGCGCTATGCTTTAAATCAAAAAGGTCTCCTAGACAAGTATCAGCTCCTCGACTTTCAAGTGTTGGGGACCCCGGCGGCCAACCCTCCCACACAGTTCTCCAGCACGACTTACTGCCGGCTGTTCGTCCAAGCAGACACGGAGGCGGCAATATATGCTCTGCTCAAGACGTTTTCCGAGTATGGCATGCAGCACTTCTCCGGCTTCCATTTGTCGTTGGATATGAGGACCGCGTTGCCTCGTTCATATCTGGCTTTCTATCCCGCTTTGTACTCTCAGGACAATCTCAAAGAAGGCGTCGCCCTCCTGAAAGCCGATGGGACCGTCGCAGAGACGGCCGGGGCCGGGCATCCGCCAAAGTATAAGAAGCTCGCGTCGAGAGAGAACTATGATACGTTGCAGCCGGTGAGCCTTTCGTCCTTCGGGCCAACGCGCAAGGCGCGTCTGGGGGACATCGCCCTGGCACGATCGGGAGATAAGGGTGCCAACATCAATCTGGGCGTCTTCGTGCGCAATCCGGAGCATTATCGGTGGTTACAAACGTTCATGACTCGGGCGAAACTGCAGGAACTCATGGGGGACGACTGGAGGGAGGAGTTTTTCATCGAGCGGATGGAATTCCCAAATATTCTGGCCGTGCATTTCGTCATATATGGCCCACTCGGGAGAGGGGTCAGCAGCTGTCGATTACTGGACGCGCTCGGCAAGGGGTTTGCGGATTATATTCGAGACAAGGTCGTCGATGTTCCAGAAAGGTTCCTGGCTGAAGTCAAGGCCATTAAGCAGGAGAGAAGGTCCAGACTATGAGCGTGTCGATAGTCCTGTCGAGAGCGCCCCACTGTAAACATCATTGAATATCGAAACCCGGCAGGCTATTTCAGTCTCGGCCGTAAGACCTTGGTCATGACCGCGGGTTACCTCAGGCAACTGGGCGGAATGGGAAGCAAGCATCGTCAGCGCAGCTCGTGCAGAAAGATTGAAGGGATATTTGATGCAAAGGAACCGGCTGGAAATTGCGATGGGTTGCCAATTATTCTAGTTTCGATTGTTGTATTGGTTACTGTGTTGACATTGAAGGTGCCACAACCTGGCCTGCCACAGACACTTTAATCTGGCGGGAAAATGCCAAGACTGAAGGAGAAACCTCAAATCACTCAAGGATGGGCGTTCACTCTTAGCTCATTCAAACTCATCCTAGCCTTCTCAACTCCAATATCATTTCTCCTTGTTAGGTCTCCCTGTTGAAATATTTAGTGCACGTTCGTACCTTTATACCTTGTTTTGGACCCGGTCACCCGTGGAGCAGGGATGATGGAAGATTTCCAGTCAGAAACGGACAGTGACTACACCAGTTATTGGCGGGACTGGGTAAGCATTAACCCCTTAAGCTGCTTTGATACTTTCTGTACGACATCCTTGGAGTCAAGACTTGAGGAGTGGACAATCAAATGGGACCTGCTTCGCTAGTTCGGAAGCAAGGCAGCAGATGCCTTGGACGACCCAAACGGCCACCTGCGCCATCTATGAGCATTTCCAGAGACATGTCCTTGTTTTCAGATTCCCCGAATTACATTCCAGTTCCTAGATCGGAACCGATGTTTAAGATTCACCGCCTGGCTTGGAATTATTCTCTTTCAACGTGGACCGACGACATCCATCTACGGCTCGCTCGACGATGGCCATGACATTCAGTGGGTTCTGATATGTCTGCTGCCTCTATGGCTTGGCGGCACACAACCGGCTACGACTTGGCGTTCGACACCAGGATTCTGTACCAGGATGTCTTTCCAGATCCAACTTCGGCAGCCTTGGGATCATGTCCACCCAGAACGCGGGGAAATGGGTATAAGACCAGGGTCAACAGGCGCCGGAGCTCCACCACATTGGAGACACTCAGAAGATCGCGTGCCGGACTCATCTCTCTTCGTATCCTCTTTCACAAGCCTTCTCGTGGCCATTTGGCTGACTAATCTTTTGTGCTCCTACAGTTCATCTCATCCCGTGGCAATGAATATTTTTGCGAGATTGATGAAGAATACCTGACGGACCGTTTCAACTTGACCGGCCTCAACACCGAAGTCCATTATTACCAACACGCGCTCGATCTCATCACCGACGTCTTCGACCTCGACTGCGACGATGATATGCGTGAGACGATCGAAAAATCTGCCCGCCACCTGTATGGCCTCGTGCACGCCCGCTACATCGTCACCACCCGCGGCCTGGCGAAGATGGTGGACAAGTTCAAGAAATCCGACTTTGGTCGCTGCCCTCGCGTGCTGTGCGAGTCCCACCCGCTCCTCCCCTTCGGCCCCTCGGATAACCCGGGTGTGAAGACGGTCAAACTGTTCTGTGCCAAATGCGAAGACATCTACAACCCCAAATCGTCCCGGCACGCCGCCATCGACGGCGCCTACTTCGGCTCCTCCTTCCACAACATCCTCTTCCAGGTTTACCCCACCCTGATCCCCGTCAAGTCGCGGCGGCGGTACGCGCCCAAGGTCTTTGGCTTCAAGGTCCACGCCGCGGCCGCGTTGGCCCGGTGGCAGGACCACCAGCGAAGGGAGATGAGACAACGGTTGAAAGATGCCGGCGTCGTGGGTGATGGCGCCCAGCTATTCATCGAGGATGCCGAGAGCAGCGACGGGGACAAGGAGGAAGTCGACGACGCCGACCGACCAATGAGGATGGCCGTGGAGGAAGAGGAGGAGGAAGGGGGAGAGGGGCCAAGGAGGAGGGAGGAGGACGTGGTGGAGGGGGGACAGAAGCAGGGGGATCTGATGGGTGTGGAGAGGCCAAACCAGACGGTGCGCTGAGTTCCTCCTGTGTGCATGGCGATTTTTCTATCCTCTTTTATGCATGGAATGGGACCGGAGAAAGGAGCAGGGTATCAATTTGACTGGTTCAAAGGCCCTCAGCATGGCGCTTGCACTGAGATATAATTGCTATGACGTACAGAACATGAGCATGGTTGATGGAAATGTCAACCGTATCGTCTGGTGGTATATATGTTCTATTTGTTTACTCTGCAGATCCCCAAAGCCTCTCCTGGCATCATCTTACGACACGCCGCATCAAGCCGCGTGCAAATCAGCCCAGCTCGGTCATCGTGGTGGTAGTGAGAGGAGGGGGGGAGGGGGAGGAGAAGAAATAACTACTCTCGCCCTCGTCTCCTCTTTCCCTTCCTCCCAACCTCTTCCTGCCCTTCAATATCCTCTTCGTCCTTCCCCTTCTTCAGCTCCTCGGGCGCCACCCCCCACGCCTCGGCGTCGATCCAGTCTTCACCATCCGACCACTCGCCCACGTGGCCCTCGGCTTTGCACCAATGCCAGACATTATCGCGCATGCGCTTCGCCTTGATTAGCTTCCCCAGCACGGCCTCGTAGCCACGCACACTCTCCTCTTGCTTCTGGATATACATTGTGAGCAGCCGGCGCGTCTCGAGGAATTCGTCGACGGGGATGCCGAGCTGCGCGACTTTGCGAGGTATGCGGTGTGATGGCGTCAAGGAGGGGGGGAGCAGAAACAGCGGATCGGCTTGGAGTAAGGATGAAGGGATGGAGGACACGGTCGGAGTAGTAGCATTGGTCGTCGTCGACATCGGCGACAGAGGAGGTGTAGGTGCTGTCGAACTGTGACGCTCGGCGGCGAGGGCACGAGTAATGCGTCGGGTTGGCGGCGGAGGCGTGGTGTTACTCGAGGCGCTACCGTTGGCGTGGTGGTCCTCGTCCTGACCGTCGGCCTCTGCGTGATCTGTGTCATCATTCACATCGAGTCGTCCAGTGGAGGAGTTGGCCTCGGGGTCCTGGGGATCTTTCTTGACGTGGACCCCGTTGGTTGTGGGGGCCTCAACATCTTTCATATCGACATCACCAGCGGCCTCTCGAGACGGTTTGGAAGAATTGTCTACATCCTCCTGGCCGGCGTCTTCCTTTGGCCCTCCTTCTGGCGCGGTTTCTTGCGCTGCCACCTCCTGGAAGACCGGTATCGAACCGGCGTCAGTGGCGTCGGAATGGTCGTGCCCATTGACGCCATTCACCGCCATGTCAAGATCAGCATCTCTTTTCCGCTTCTTGCTGACCTGCGGCGCAGTCGCTTTGGCCGACTTGGGCTCGAACATGTCCCAGTCCTCGTTGGTTTCGACGCTGCCGCATGACACCCAGGGCTCATCGCCCAGGAATTGCCGGTTCAAGGACTTTGCTCGCCAGAGATTGGCCCGTTCTTGTCGCAGTTTCTCCTCAGTGCTCTTCACCATGTCCGGGAGCGCGCGGTCAAGGAAGGGCTGCGAGAGAGTAGGATGTGTCGCAAGCTTGGAGGGGTGTTTCAGAGGACACAGAAGTTCTACCACAAATCCGTCAGCCAGGTCTCTGCGTCCAAGGAGTCAGAGGCGGTGTACCCTCGAGCCGAACACCGCTATAAGCATTCTCGTCCTCTGCGTCGGCGTCTGCTTCCGGATCACTTTCGCTGTCGTCCAGTTCGTCGCCGTACTCGTTATATCTTTTTGGATTTCGTTCGAGAATGTATCTGGTATATCCCGCATGTTCCACTTTCTGCTCGTGAACGTGTTAGCAGCCGCCCGCGCCCATCATCGAGGCGGATCGCACGACGGACCTGTTTATAACCATCGGCGCCGTAAGCATATGGAAGGGCGCCAGCATGGACATGGTTCGCTCCTCGTTTGAGTTTGTTGCCGCGGTTCGTGGCGCTGTGAATGGGCTGGTCCGATGGAGCTGTAGAGGTCGGGTCAGTAGGGTCTCACACAGGGCACCCAGCCATGCAGAATCCCTGGACGTACGCTCTTTTTCCCGCCTCAGAGTCCTCTTGAGTGCGGCGATCGTTTCAGCAATTTCGACTTGCTGGGGAGCCATCGATCTGTTGGCGGAGGAGGGTCTGTGGAGAGAGTGGGCGCAGATTCGGGCGACGTGAAACGGAACGGTCCTGAGCGGGCAGTAACAGGCAGAGGAGTGGAAAAGTCATGTGCAAAGACCACTGAACGATCGCATCAGCCAGCAGGCCGAAAGACCATATTCAAAGCCAGAACAATCTGTGCAGAAGAGTGTCTGCCAGTGGTCTCCAGTCTGGCGCCGCACGCGGATCGCGCGAGCTGCACTACGCACGCCAAGCATTTCCTGTGGACTCGGTGCTGATTGCAGGGGTCCAGATTGGTGCCAGCCACCAAAGGCCGGCCGTGGGTCGACATTGAAAGTACATGTCTCTGGCGACATCGGGGAGCCTGGAGTTCGGAACCAGCGAGGGCAAAATCGTCCGTTCAACGTTTGGCGTCAGACCTGAATTGGATCGCTTCTTTTCTTCCTTTCCCCCCTCTTGCATCTACACGCCTGCCTCCTTACTGGCGATTCCCTGCAGATCAAAATGATATAGAATCTCTCTATTTATGCGTCTTGCCGTTGATGGTCTAGTTCGCAATGCTTCGCCAACAGTTGAATGTAAGACGAAAGTGGCAAGGCAAGGTCCTCGTACAACGTGGGAGTGGTGCCACAGCCATTTGCGCGCGAATGCCCCGTCAGGCCTTCTTGGTCTCCTTCGATTCTTTCTTTGCGTAGATCTCAGCGGTGAAAGGACTAGAGAGGTTAGAGAGTTACCGTCCACTTGGAGGAGTAGGATTCTCACTCTTCAAACCGCAGTGCAATGACATACAGCACAAAGACTTCCAAGGTGAGCAGGACTCCGGCGGTTCGGCCTTTGAACAGGGCGGTGCCGAGGAAGGAGCATGTGCTTCCCCAATACATGGGCGCTCCGGTGACATTGAAAGGGAACCCTTCGACCTTCTTGTCCATGAGGATACCAAAGTAATCCCCCAGGTACGTGCCGGTGATCCCGAGAGCCCACATACTGGAGAGGACGAGGACGTTCCCAATGGCGAACAACACCGCACCGAGCCAGGGCTGGTGGAGGGGGGGATAAATTGGCTGGTCATTCAAGGCCTCGTTGTACAGATGATCCCGGAAGATCCCAAGACTGAAGATCGTGACGGCCAGTGCATAGCAGCCATAGTACGGCGAACGGAAGATGCGGGTCAAAAAGTGGGTTGTGTATTCTGTCCGAGTCAGTGATGCTGTGCAGAAGGTGGTGAGCCATGCATGCCTTGCCGCGCAACGATGCTATCCATGGTCAGTGTTGATTCTCCCGGCAAGAGTGTACTCACTTCCAGAAGATGGGATTGAACGCGATGGCGGCAGCAGCTACTGTGGTTTGTGAGTGGATTTGTGGTCTGTCATCCGGACCGCCGGGCGCGTACTGTACAGCGATGTGGGCGACGTATCGATGAATCCAATCTCTTCTCTGCCACCAGTCACGCTGGAGAGAAGCTTTTGTATCTTTTCCATGTTCGGAGGCTCGGGTGAATTACGAGTAGACTTGGTGGAGCTCGCAGCTCACATCCCTGAAAAGAAAAAAGGTCTTGGCATGACGTTCAGAGAAAACGGAGCAAAACCCAGCTGCCCAACCATCCAGAGCTCGAATGGCGGACTCGGTTCTTCTGTCCCACTTTCTCGCTCATGAGAATTGACATGCCTCCACCGAGCCGATCATCCAACCCACACCAGGGTATTTCCGTCCTTGTCCCTCTTGACCCGGTCGTCCCCCGGCAGGACCTTCAAGGTCTGAGCGAAATAGGCATCGACCACACTCAATTGCACTTTGACCCATTCCTCCGTTTTGTTTGGAAGGATCCGGTATTCAACGGCGTGCCGGCTCATGGGAACCAGGCTGACTCCACACACCTTTGGCCCGCTAAACGCAAAATCATCGCTGGAGTCCATGGCAATATTGAACGTGAGGAAATGCATGCTTGGATTTTCAATCGTAAAGCTGAGCACGCATATTCCTTGTCGTAACGCGTCCAGCGATGCATTAGATACGGTCAGGAGGACGCGGGGCTCCGCCATCGGGGCCATCAGTCTGGGGACTTCCAGCACCGTCGTGTTGACTTTGTCTGAATCCAGTCGCCGCCATCCAATCTCGAGAACGAGGTCCACAGCCACTGAATGTCGGTCGCCCAAGACTAGCTTTTGCACCGCGAGATCGAAATTGAACCCGCGCATCTGTTCTGGCTGTATCTCGGTGGAGATGTTGTCGGGCCGGTTGGCGTGACCGACAACGTCGGTGTCTTTCAGGACGCCAGTGGTGGTAGAGCAAGTCGCGCCGCCGAGAACCTTCTTTGAGGTGAGCAAGATCGCTTCAATAATGACCGGTTCCGACGTGAACGAATAAAGATTGGCGGTGACCAGATACCGGTGTTTTAATCCCACCGCCCGAGGTGCGTCCGTGTCGGGCGGAGGGAATGCGAAGAAGTTGGGCCATGGCTCCGCATCGAGACGAGGGAGGAAATCGTAGTTCGCCTCGAACGGACGAATGACTCCCACATCCACGGTCACGGCTTTCGTGAGCAATGTCTCGGGGTCTGAATTGAGCCGATACGTCACCGTCAATTCGAGTTCATGATCGACAGCAGCCACCGTGTCGGTGATGTGCAACGAGACCGTCACTTCTTCAGAGGGCGGTATGTTCCCCAGCTGCCTTTGAGGCAGGGTCTGCACTCCAGCGTCAGAACCGACCGCGCCGTTGTCGGGGTCCAAAGAAGCGGCCCATCTCATCTTTGCGGCATGCTCAGCGGGACTGATCAAGCGCGCTTCGACCACGGCCACGGCACTCTCCTCTTCCTTATTGATGATGTGAAAGCCGAGCTCGATCTCCTCATTGGTGTAGTACGATTTCCTGAGCCCGCTCACCTCAATGTGCATTTTGGGTGGCTTGGGCAGCACCGTGACCACGTACGCGTTTCTCTCCTGCCCGATCGCTCGCGGTACCGGGATGCCACGCCGGGACTCCCACCAACGCGCTTCGAATTCATCAAAGTCCGAGGTGGTGACGGTCAGGCTGAATTTCTCGTCATTGATGATCAGTGTGATGGCCGCCACAGACGCTTCCCCGGCTTCCCGGGGAGCGAATTCCATGTTATAGACTCTTTCCTGACCGGGTCGTAGCGTCAGATCGGCCTGCCCGGTCAGCGCGGCAATCGCTCCGGCAGAAGATCTCTTATCACCACCTGCGGACACGCTTCCAGAGTCTTGAAGCCTCACGCGGACGAATTGGACAGAAAGATCCGGCGCGTTGTCTCTCTCGGGCGCATCGACAAGGTAGATGGGCCTGAGCCCGCCCTCAAACGCGATCTTGACCTCGGTCAATGTCAGCGCCGGTGATCCTGGCTGTGCTTCCGACCGCAGGAACAATTGGCACTGGAGGACTTCTCCCACGTGACCGTCAGAGCTGGAGAATGTGAAAGCGGCCATGATGGGCGACAGTGTTTCGCTGGTATCGATGGCGATGGCCGGCGCCGGCTCCTCGAGACCCAATTCCGCGAGAGAGCTGCGCAGGTCGTAATGGAAATCGGCATTTTTGTCGAATATGTTCCGGGAGAGCTCCCAGGTCAGTTGGATCATGAGCGGCGCGTCTCTGACGTGGGCCATGCAACGTAGAAGGGCCCAGCCGACAGGTTGAAGCAACTTCCACCAGCCGGCTTTGCGCCACAGTCTGCTGGTCCACAGCGATCGGAGGATGGAGACAGCGTCGGACCAAGATTCACCCTGAACATATTCCAGGGCCATTTGGAGCTTTAACATCTCGACCATGCGTGATTGACCCCTCTGAGCGAACAGCTCGATCGCGTCGTTGAGGGTGGAGACGATCTCGGCGACATAGTCATATCCCACGCTTCCATCGGCAGGAAACTCAGCGTACGGCTCGAGGGTCAAGTATGTGTCGTAGAGCCGAGCTTTCCTCGCAATCACCGATGCCGGCGACTTCTCTGGCGACTGTCTGTCTTCCTCTGGCATTTGCTGGGCCCGTTTTCGACGATGCTGTGTGTGCCTTTGTGCCTGATTGAGCCAATATCCTTCATGGTGAAGATGTTCCCATGGCGCGACGCGATCGCCCACCGGGAGCGACTTCTCCGGTCCGACAAAGATGGGCACGACGTCTCGGGACTGTGGTGATCTGGCATGCAGCGGAGGATACTGTGATCGAGATATCAGGTCGGCCATCGTCCGGGCCCAAGTGCTCTGCCACGCTTCCCAGCCATAGTTATCGGTTCCCCGTGCCCGGCGGTCCACCAGATCCTGCATGCGATCTCGATGGCTGCACCACGTTCTCACCGCGGCCGTGCCCTGATCTGCCCACAGCAGGCACCGGATTATGCGGATGGCAATGACGTCGGCCAACATTCTTGCTTCGTTGAATCGCGGGCTCCAGACCGTGATCGATTCGATCATTTCAATGCTGAGCAGGTTGTCATATGCCGTTTCGTAGTTCCGGCAGGCCGCCTCCATCTCCTGTCGAAACTCGGCAAACACGCCCAACTTGAATTCGTATCGGACGTTCCATCCTGGAAGGGGTAAGACGCCGGTCGTGCCAGGCGGTATGGTGGGTTGCGGAATGACGCTTCTATTACGCTTTCGACGAGCATGTTTGGAGAGGTCGCGGTAATATTCTACACAGATAGAACGCAAGGAGGAAACCAAGGAGCGAACAAACTCAGTAAGCTCAATCTGAGATGAATTGTGCGGAAGAAAATACAGGGTCTTGCCATCGAGGCCAGTAGAACGCCGGATATTGCTCAGTCGATCCTCGAGATCGGCCGGACTGACGAGTCCTTCTCCGAGCAAAACCACGATGAGCCTGGTCTTGTAGTTGGCGGCAGCCAGCACACTCCGGGCGTTGCTGATCTCCGACTTGAGTTTGTTGTCGTGAAGGGAGCTGGTGGTGGCATCAGCCGTCAAGGAAACGAAGGCGATGAATGCCGAAGGCAGCCGGCTTTGGTGCTTCGTAATCCACAACGGGGTGACAATGCCGTCGGGGTACAGCGGTGAGCTGGGAGTCAATGGGGACAGGGGCGAATGTAGCACGAGCAGTGGAGGCGGACTGCCACTTCTGTCGATGGCCGACAGCCTTGGAGAGTGCGGTGGTGGCGGAGCTTTCCGAGCTGGGAGCGTGTATCTCTGTTATCTGTGAGCTCAAGTTCTCCTGATCGTTGGCCGTGGGGGGAGGGATTGGCCTACCCGTCCTACGCTTCTGAACCTGAAAAACTTTCCATTCGCGGACGCCAACGCCTGACCATGCCATGGAACGTCCGAGGCGTCATGTTCGAGGAAAGCCTTGAGGAGGCGGTCTCCAATATCTCCTCCCACGACGGGGATGTCTATTTTGACCCTGAACCCACCTTCCTGTAGGAAATTACGCGCCTTTCCTCCAGGATCACTTTCGGGTGGATTGTCTTGTTGCAGGCCTGACAGGAGAACGACCGGCAGATTATGTTGGACATAATCTGCAGGGAAGTTGTTCATGGCGAACAATACATCGCGTGTGGAAAACTGGGCATGACGCACGAAGTCCAATCCTGTAGCCTTTTACAGGCTCCGAGTCATCTCTGTACTTGGTCACTGGTGCTTCGTATGCCACTTCACAGTAATCTGCTTGCCTCAAAGTCGTCAACACCGGAATCCTTTCGGCGCACCTTCTTCATTCGGACCCGCTTCACCTTGCGACTGTTCACCAACCTTTAATGACCGAGGATATCTGTTCTATTTTCCTTTTACAAGACGAAATCACTGATGCGCATCTACTTGGTGATTTCTTTGTGTCGCGCTAGCAGGTTCCATCTCGAGGCGAACGGTAAAGCTGTGAGGCCCCATTGAATTGATAGCTGCCGATTCGTCGTTAATGCTAGATTCTGGAGCAGGTAAAGCAATTTAGTCTTATCGAATGACAAGTCTTGAGGTAGGTGCTAGCTTTGCTCTGCAGGGCCATGGACGCAGCGTTCCCATCGAAAATGACAGCTCTACCAGGGCCTGTGAGAACTGACCACCATTCTGTAACCACTCAGATGATCTTCACCGTCTCCACCACCAGCGGCAGCGTCTTTTGCTGCTCTCCATCCTGACCCAGTGAATGTTTTCGAATATGTGCAATTCCAAGACGTTCGTACGTCTGCATGTCTTTTGACAGGGTCAGCACCAGCGCTTCGAGATATTGGCCCGAAGGTCCTGGGTGCAGGCCTCGCAGAAAGAGACATTTGACTCCGCCACCAATCAGGCTTTCAGGAATGGGCATATCGCTGACGAGAAAGGCCGCCATTTCAGCACCGAGTTGGATCATCGGATGGCCATGACGTTCACTCCGGATGATCGTACCGTCGGTGACCGGTGAAGAGAGCAGAATGTGACCCTCGTCAATGGCACCATATATGTCGGGAGTTTTCAATGTGGAGTCAATCTCGAGCAGGGTAGCCTCGAAAACGTCGTTGGGTTGAACTGGATCATTGCGGAGCAGGCGACCTTGATAAGAAGCCCACGACCATGAAGGGGCCACAAATTCAGGAGACTCGGTGGTCCGCCGGCGGTTTGTCTTGGTCTCTGTCTTGGCCTCCCACAATAGCATGCTCAGGGCAAACGCGGACCACAAACCGGCCACATATTTTCCCAGGCCAGGGCTTTGAAAGCGGTGGGCAAGTCCAGACAATGCAGACAATCGATCCGATTCTGCGGTCAGCAATCGATTCTGATAAGAAAGAGCAAGTTCGTCCCAAAGATTGGCCCGCTGAACGTCAGTCATTCGGTCGGGTCGAGAAAGGTCGTACCGTGTCCGCGAGGTCACGGCCTGAGCCAGACTGAGATGGCCGCATTCGCAGTCGCTCGTGGTGGCACATTCCCATATCAATTCACCTGGGCCAAAGTGCACTATTCGCGTGGCCAGCATTCGCTCCTGCAGGGTCCAGGCGCGTCGAAAGAGAGGCCATTGTTCGTCCAGCCGGGGCGTTCTCATGAGGTTGCTATGTACGTTTGGTTCCTGGACGAGGATGTGCGATGGGTCCCGCGGTCCCTTTTGGAGCTTGTTTCGGAACGTCCGCGACCCCGGCCTCTCGTGGAAACATCCAAAACCAGCGTGGTTGGCGTTGGCCGCCGATATCACCACAATGGCCTGGCCATATATGTCGGCCATTCCTGCCGCTTCGTGATGCCAGTCTTCTCGATCATCTTGGACAATACAGAGTGAGTCAATCCATATGTATTTGTATCCCAACGCTCTCGTAAAGCTCATGGCATCTTGGTACGTGACTGCCAGAGAGGACCAGGGAATGTTCCGCAAATGGTGGTCGTAGTTGGATTTCAATGTTGATATGTGCTGTGTCCTGCCCCAGCAATAGCTGAGAGCCGTGTAAGGCGCTTTGACATGGTGACCCTCAACCAACCTCAGCTGGTTCTGCCCATTGCCGAGAAAGATCAGACGTGTCGGAGCAGAGTCGGGCAAACCTGTGTGCCCGTTTTTGCAGAACTGGCGATCGTGGGTTTGGAGACAGTTCTGAAGCCATGAAGCAGCTCGGAAGATGCTCAGCTTGGGGTCCTTGGGTATCTGATGACCGATGTTGAGGGTCGACCAGGGGAGATGATCGCCTATCACATCAGATGATTCTTTCTCTCAATGCTAGAGAAACGGGAGGCACACATTTCTCTGGAACGGCCAGCTGGAAATCATACTCACGCGGTAATGGCGCCTCTGGAGAAGGGAGCCAGGAAAACGACAAGACCACGGGAAAGCCGGCGGTAAAAGGCACACAGATTTCCACCTTGGCCTGGTAAATGGAATTGACGCCACTCGCCTTCGTCCTTGCCAGCCAGCGGAAGATATCGAAGACAACAACACAAAAGGGACAATCACGACTGGCGGAGAATCGGAGATCCCTCAACGGGATGACAAGGCTATGATAGTCGCTGTGATCATAGTAGCGCTTGAACATGCGGTGCCGCGAGGGTCCGCCTCTCCAGTAGAATATCCGGCTTCTATCAAGGTTGTGGCATACGGGGCATATAACCCCAGTTTGAGGTGGTGTCGCGGACATGAGATCGCGAGACTGGCGATGCTCTCATGGTTGACGGATAGACCTCAGCAGAAACGGCGGAACGCGAGGCTGTCCTGCCAAGCCTGCCCAAGGGGCCTATAACTGTCTAGCTCTATCACGTGATTCACGTGATGAGTTGGATGCGGCAAACGTATATTTTACTGCAGGTTATTGTCACAGACAGTTATCATCGTTGCCATCCCTCACGCTTCTCCTCGAGCCGATAAGACTGTCCCAAGATCAGTCCCAGTCCTCTCTTGTGTCCGCCCTGCCATGTCTTCACAACGAGAAAGCTATCAACTTCCTTCCCAGCGAGAGCAGACTGCTTACAATTCCTTCGCTTCGGGCTATGGTGCCGGCGACTCCTCCGCTGGCCCTACCGTGCAATATGTGTGCGGCGAGTGCGCAGCAAAAGTCAGCTTAGCGAGAGGAGATGCCATCCGATGCAGCATGTGTGGTCACAGAGTGCTATACAAAGAGAGGACTAAACGGTCGCTAAGCCTTTGCATTCGGTGGCGTGCATGTACTGACGATGGCAGGATGGTGCAATTCGAGGCGCGATGATCTCTCCTTGTGGCAGCGCGGTGAACTCTTTTCGACGAGAAATCAAAAGGGGGTTGAAATATTTTATCGAATCATAGCGACGGTGTTGGCGGTCATGAACAAGCATGGGATTCAGAGCGACGTTCTCAGAATGGATCGATGACGAGATGACTTTTGAACCTCTCTTGCTCTCTCTGGGAGAGACCCTTCCTCTATAGCTGATTCGTAAGCTCTATAAATTTTTCAAGCTCTTGGAGGGCCCTTCCGCTTTCTATACACCATCTGGCTTTTTTGACACCTTCCTTCCAACGGCCACCGGCGGGACCACGCTCTGTGATGACTTGACCACTTTCGCAAGTGTCGGCCTCGCAGACGCCACTCACCACCAGCAAAGCGGCAACATTCATGAGGACGAAATGGAGAATGGGGTGGTCTGGCCCCAGCTCGTTCCGCAAAATACTCATCAAGACGGTGGCGTTCTGTCTCGGCAACTTTCCTCCTCCCACTTCGGACAGTGGATGCGCTGGGAGGCCAAAATCAGCTGGCTCAAGCACAAACGTTTCAACCTCGGACAGGTATTTGGGTGGCGCTTCATCATCACTTGTGTCGTCGTCCTCGTCCCCCTTTTTTTCGCGGTATTTCGGGTTCAGCTTTTCCCTCAAAAGCCAGCAATTTGTCTTTCCAGCACAACTAATCTCGTCGAGGTCCTCTTGCCCACAGACGACGAGGGCCTTTGTCGCGCCAGAGAATTGGAGGGCTTCGGCAAAGACAGGACCTAACTCTTGGTACGCGACGCCGACGACTCGGGCTTCGATCTCTGATTCCACAGGATTGGCCAGCGGTCCCATGAGGTTGAAGATGGTTCGCAACCCGAGTTCCCGTCGGACGGTGGCCGCATATTTCATGCCGGGGTGGAAATTGGGAGCATATAAAAAGGTGTAATTCGTCTCTTCATATATCTTTGGAAGATTCTCCGCCGTGAGAGCCTCTATTTTAGGCGGCCGGGGAACAATCGCGTTTAACACATCCGCTGAACCGGACATGGACGTCTGCGCCCTGTTTCCATGTTTGGCCATCATCAAAATGGGGGAGGCAATGATCGAGGATGTGGTGGAGATGTTGAACGTCGCATGGCTGTCGCCTCCGGTGCCGACAATATCGCACAGTCCGCCTCGGTAGGCTCCCAAGCTTCGTTTTCGTTTGCCAATGACCTGTCGTAAGTACTGTCGGTCGACTTGATTGGCAGCGTCCCGCATGCTTTGGGCGCATTTCGCAATGACATCCGGGTGTCTGTCCTTCTTGGTGGAATGGAGAAGCGTCAAGAGTGACGCCAACTGAGTCCCATTCAACCGATTCTCAAAAGTCCTCGAGAATGCCAACGCAATCTCCTCTGCATCGACCTTGTTGCTCTGCGGCGCCGGAGCAGATAATTTCTTCAACAGAGGTGCGATGGAAACGTACTCATGCTGAGCAGGCTCACTCGGCGCGGCCATGACGTGTCCTCTTCCAAATTCAAGCGGTTGGCAAGACCGTCTCAGTATCCAGCTGCTGCGTTGCACCGGACGATACTGAAAGGTGACTATGACTCGGAGCTGAGATCAGGAAAGGGAACGTGCCAAGCTCGGATTGGATTTCTTTTTGAATCTTGTCGCAGCGGCACATCCCACTTCCCTCGCCAGAAGTACGACAGATTGTCAGCTTGAGAGATTATCTGTTGAGATTGTCTGTTGAGATTGTATGTTGAAGATGCCTCCACGGCTGCGACTGCGTTCGCTTGGGCAACTGGCAGATGTCCAGCTCTGGCGACCAGCGTACATCTGCAGCTCCTGCCAGTATGCCACAGCCAGAGCTACCACTTCTGCATCAACAGATTTGCAGATGCCAGCGTCCATGCCACAGTTGGCCCGATATCCCCCCAGCCAGCCGCCATCTCACAGGGATCCGAAATACCGCAAATCACAGCTCTTACGGTCGTACGTCTCCCTACTTCAAACGACTCCCTTGATTATCCTGTTTCAACACAACAACTTGAAGGCCATGGAATGGGCGGGCATTCGGCGAGAGCTCGCGACTGCTCTGCAAAAAGCCGACCAACAACTTCTGGCGCAGGGCTCTGATCCCGCAAACTTGATTGGACGTCACGTCAAGCTACAAATTGTTCAGACCAACATGTTCGCCCCCGCGTTGAGGATAGCAGAGTACTACAGGCCGTCAAACCTAGCACCCGACCTTGTGGGCGGAGCATTGGGGATTCAGACCGACAACGCTGATCTATCATTGACACATGCTTTGTCCGAAGCGGCGTACAGGGTGTCCCAAAGTCACAAAAATATTCATCCTCTCACCCCTCTCCTGTCGGGCTCGATCGCCGTCCTCACATTCCCAACCGTGTCACCTCAATATGTCAAAGCGGCACTGTCAATCTTGGCTCCACAACCACCGACCTTTCCGGCTCCCACACGGCGCGCCGTTCCCTCCTACCACGAACCTCCCGTGCAAGACGGGCTGAAGAAACTTATGCTCCTCGGTGCGCGCATCGACGGCCAAGTCTTTGACACGGACGGCACGAGATGGGTTGGCAGTATCGATGGTGGCATCGACGGCCTGCGTGCCCAGTTGGTTGCTCTGCTCCAGGGCTTTGGCGCCGCACTGACAAGCACCTTGGAGAGCGCGAGCCGGAGTCTGTGGTTTACGATGGAAGGCAGGAGGACCATGCTTGAGAAGGAGGCGAATCCCGAGGCAGCCGATGCCCAACAAAGTTAGATGGCTCGTTGGGCAATTCATACTGAATGGCCCCGTCGTAACATGAGTCGGGAGCTGGATATCAAGAGGCGCACGACCGGGAGGTTCACGCTCACTTGGGTCGAGTACTGCCTTGAGAAAGCGTCTATGGGCGCTGCACTATGTCTGCAGACATTTGTCCCAAGATGTGCTGGGCGCGGGACCGGGTACTCTGACAATACCTGCTGAACGAAACATGGACCGTCCGCTGTGGAGTGGGGCTGACTTTTCGCTTGGAAAGTGAAAACTCCCCGGCGGGCGACAATCGGCCTTGTACAATATCTTGGTTTTGACACAGGTGCATCTTGAAGTCTGTGGATGGTGGGCGAGTTGAGATGGTGCAACTTGTTTTGACAGGGACATTCGAACCCGGTCCCAGGTAGACAGTTTTATTGCATAATTCTGACTCTCCCTTGCTGCCTGCTTCCCAGGGCGCCGTTCCACCGAACAGTTACAGTCCAATGACACCTGACACATGACACCGATAACCATGCAGGAGCCGACCCTGAAGTCGGGTACGAAGCTGATGACTCGCGCGGCATCTGCAGACCAAGTGTCATAGAAGAATCTTGGCTGCTCAGCTTGACAGCGACATTCGCGAAGGATGAATCTTCAATGACACGCGTGTGAAGTTAGGATGCCTTCTTCAAGGATGGCGAATCGACCCCGTAAGCCGTTTTGTACTCTTCAAGATAGCGGTTCTTGTCTGCCTTCGCAGTGTCCTCGTAGGGCTTAACCACCTGGATCAGCATCGGCCGCCGGGGGATGGTTGCCCGTATAAAACTCACCTGTTTCTGTAAAGTACTCAATTCCTTCCATTCTTTGGCCACCAGTTTTCCAACCTCGGCCACGGTGATTCCCTTCAGGTCTCCCGAGGACACTCTCGCTTGCAAGTAGTATGCATACGCGTTTCGTGGCCCCTTCACGGTCCTATCATCCTGAATGTGAGCAAACAAGGTCTTTTTCCCCGCTGCTCGGGCTTGCTGCTTGAGCAGGTCTCGAGCATGGTTGGCTTGCTTGATCTGAAGTGGGGTATAGCCTTGAACCCAGTCCTTGTAGGCTGCCTCGTTCTTGGCCTTGTTCTCGGTCGCTTCGCGGTTCAGGTGCTAGAGAGATGAGCTGGTTTACAAGTGCCCTTCAGTGCAAGCAACCTCACCTCATGCTCTTCCGGCGACAAACTCTTGTAACGAGCGGACGCGGCCTTTGCGTGGCTGCCGTCGATGGTCGCTACCGATCCCTTCTTCGGCGCCTCTTGCACAAATAGCAACTGGTATGCTGTTTCCGGCAGCTTCTTCGGCGGACCTCTCAACAGCGCCGTCTTCCGAAGTTCTGTACGCTTTTGGGCGGCCTGTCTGGCCCTTCCACTTTCACTCAGAACCTTCTTCTTCCTCGGCTTAACCTTCGGTTTGGCCGCTCTCTTCTTAGCTTTCTTCGCCGCTGTCTTTTTGCCGGATTTCTTGGAACTGCTTGTAGTGGATGTTCGCTTGGTAGAAGGGCGACCCTTGGGTGCTTTTGGCCTTCCTACCGGCTTTTTGGACAGGCCTGCCGCGTACGTTCTACGCTGGGCAAGTAAATATGAGGGAAAGACGAAGTCATGGCGAGAACGTGATCGTTGTAGGTTGGTCGCGCACGTGCAGGCGACGCGTAGGGCCGAGTTGGTCGAGAGTCGCGTGAACGTTTCGCTGGAAGTTGGGAGCAGTTTCTGGGACACGGTCCGCAGAAGAGGAAACGAGGCGGTCATGATGACCATGGAATGATGCTTGGAATACAGAATTTACACAGCCACCAGAGTCAACGCAAGGGGTCAAAATGGAGATGAAGTCACGAGCCGGGTGTTGGGGGCTGGGAGTAGTCCCAGACCTGGCGCGACCGCCAAGAACTGGGACATCTGCCCGCTCACCCTGCTTTGGGACTCAGGGTGCCGCCGCTTTAAACTCACCCCGGTCAGGCTGTGGCTCCCACCGGGGTGGAGGGCAGACCTGTCCCCTTGTGTCCAATAGTGCGATACCAAGACGCCAATGCACCACAAAGGTCGGCTACGCCTGTGTGCGAGGAAGTATTCTAGCCATAAACGTTGAGCTTCCCAACGCTGCTTTTGATGACAGAGCTCGGGTCCACGTTTCTCCGGCTCTGCCAGCCCTGGAACAACTGGGCCCGAGTGAACACCTTTTTGCAATGGATTAAGGCGCCCCATATAAGGCCAGGCACTCACTGAGTGAATACACCGCCAGTTCCCAACAGTATGAATCTCTCTAGGCTATTGAGAGGGGGGCAAAAATGATGTGCTCCGTGAAGAAACTAATCCCGGTGTGGCTTAGTGTTACCTCACCACCCAGAGCTCCTATAACTCCTCTCTTTTTCTCGTGTTGGCCCCTGGATGTATGGCGTTTCCCATTGTTAGAGAGGATTTGGGACGTCCTTCCCGTTGGCAGCCTCAGCCAGGTCCTTGTACAAAGCCGCAAGTTGAATTCGGAACCCGGTCCTAGGATCTCTGAAAGCCGGCAGAGGGGACGCGCGTACAGATATGCACTCTTCAATCTATGTGTGGTTCGTCAGAAACGTGCTCTCAGTTTTGCAAGGACGGGAACCGATAGGTTGACGTGTCCTACAGCTTATGGATTACATTCAGTTGCGCCATAAGTCTTCACAACAAATGGCTTTTGGATACCTTGAATTTCGGTACGTGTCTGTCCCTTCGAGTGTCTTTCTAACAGATTGTAGATTATCGTGAGCCGAATATCCCCAGACTGACTATTCGTGATGCCTGACCCTTGTGCGTAGCCTGTGTATTGACCACATGGCATCTCGCGTTTACGACCATCGCGACACAGCTCATGTCCTATGGAAGTTCCATGCGGGAAAACAAAAAGACTAATAGAATGACCAGGAGAATCTATCTGCAAAGGATAGTTCCAATGGCTCTATTATTTGGCATTAGTCTAATTTTTGGGAACAATGCGTATCTTTACCTCAGCGTCGCATCTATTCAGATGCTCAAGGTGGGCTCATCAATCAGATGATGGCGAGACACGTACCAACTGAGGGTTTCAGGCTGTGAGCCCAGCGATGGTTCTCATCACCATGTGGGCCTTCCGACTCGCCGCACCAACTTCAAGGACGTTTATCCAGGTGACGTTGGTCGTCATCGGCGGCGTTATCACATCATTGGGCGCCACTGAGCTCAACCTCACGGGACTTGCATATCAAATTATTGCCATGTCGTCTCATGCCGTTCGCTTAGCCCTCACACAGTCCTTCTTGCGCTCTGCGGAATTGGAAATGGATTCATTAACGTCACTTTATTATTTTGCCCCAGTTGCCACCGTTATCGTCGGCGTGACGGCGGTCATTCTGGAAGGGCCCAAACTGGCTATCGCCGATATTCACACCATTGGCCTTTTCCAGCTTCTCTTGAACGCCCTGCTGGCTTTTGCCGTGAATGTTGCAACGTTCCTCTTGGTGGGCAATCATCTGGGAGTTGAAACCAATACTAATTACGCCAGTAGATCAACACTACTTCGGCATTCACGCTCAGCTTGTGCGGCATCCTGAGGGACATTCTCCTCATCACGGCATCCAACATCATCTGGGGAGCACCTCTCACAGCTTTGCAGGTCTTGGGGTACGCGATTGCGACCTGTGGACTTCTTGACCATGCTTTTTCTACAAGACGGGGCGCTTTACATCTCAGACGAGTGGATCTAAAAACAATACCAGAACTAGAAGCGGGGCCTCGCACAGTCTGAACCCTCAGCACCATCAAAAAACGGAAGCATGACGCTGGTTCACGCCTCCGTTGAGGACCAGAAGAACTGCTGGCCTACCTGGCAGAGTTGGAGCCGTCGGGCATTGGTCAAATTGGAATAGCTCAACGAGCTCAGAATAGTTTTAAAGATCTCCAGGATGATCAACAGAACAGTCACGTGACTCTCCGTCAGAGTCCTTCCTTCAGCGGAGTTCTGAGGCTCGGGTTGAGGATGGCTGGGACTGAAGTGGAGATCTCTTCTGGAGGAAAGTTTCTATTTACCAGGAGAAACTGAGTTCCTGTGGGATGGCGGCAGGGACCTAGAGGGTGTGCAGCCAAGGCCAGAGGCACGTAACGGCTGCTACATCTGACCTCACGAGGCCACTACTAAAACCTGCTCGTCACCGTCCTCCAGCCCATCCATCTCAATCCTTTCCTCCAACCCACCTTGGCCCTGCTCAACACGCACGGACCAAAATCCCGTCCTCGATCCCACTCTCTATGTTGAACTGGCTGCGTCGGCGGCTCTCCGTCATCAGCGGTGCTCAGGTGCGGACGCACCCAATCGCACACGGCAACGGCCCTCCGAACACCAAGAGCGGCTCGGTCGTGCTCCGCGATCCGGAGGTCGCTACGGTTGAGTGCGTGATCGGTCCCATCTGCTACCGGCCCCAAGTCCTTCATCCATTCATCGTCTCTATCTCCTTTCATCTATTCGTCGCCCCTGTATCCTTTAGTCTATCTCGATCCCTTCCATCAACTGACTGTTAGCTCTTTCCGCAGCTTTGTCTTCATCCACGATCTTACCGAAGACCGAGAAGATGCGTGGAAAGTGCGGGGCGCGGATGAGTTTTGGTCGGTGAAACTCCTCGGAGAAAAGTTTCCCGAGGCGCGTATGATCGCATACGGATACGATGCCAGTGGCTTCGACACCATGGCCAAAATTCTTGACCGGGACATACTCGAACAAAAGGCAAAAGACTTGATCAAGGAGTTCCCGTTGCGTGTCTACTCCGACTACGGCAAAACACTCGATCCGCCTGTTGTTTTCTTTGCCCATGGTTACGGGGGTCTCATTTATGAGAAGGTGCAAAGTACATTCAGGCACCGTGGATCGATCCCTGACCGACTGACAAAGTACTTCAGGCCATCGAACTTTCACAGCCCGAAGACTACAGTGCACAATCAAGCTCCGGGAGTGAATATTTGCGCCGACATGGAGCCTTCCTTTTTGGCACCCCCCACTGGCTTGCCGGGCTTGCAGAGTGGGCCGTTCTGTCCGCAACGCAACTCGGGATACTCAGCGGCGTGACCGCCCAGACGCAGAACTGGACAGAGTTCGAGCAGCAACTGAATGGTCTGAAATGGATGTATTATGAGTTTCGCAACGTCTGCGAGCATAGTACTAGAAGATTGAAAGTTGCTGGCTGCTTTGCGACGTCGCCCCTCTCCGACACCGAGCTCGTGGGTAGGCCCACGGCCAGCGAGCGGCCATTTACCTCCGCCCATTATGTGCTGACGTGGCTTAGTTCCTGTCCCCCGAATGGGCCTTGCTTCCCAACTTCATACCCATTGCCATCAAGGATAATCATTTCGGCATCACTAGGTTCGCGTCTTCGGATGAGAACCCTTTCAAGGTCATTTCAAAGATCCTTCAAAAATGGGTCGACGAACTGGAGAAGCAGGACCGTGATTACTTTCCCAACGCGCATTTCCTGGAGAATGTCCAGATTCGCGAGTTAGAATCGCTATCGAATGACACCTGACGACCAGCAGATCGACAACAGCGCTACTTCCCAGTGCAAAAAGCCATCAGTGACTCAATCGCGCTAGGTACCATTGTGAAATTCGACGACGATAAAAACCCTGTAGTCGTTGCAACAGAAGAAAGGTTATTATCCCTCCTCGGCCGATCAGGACCACTCGTGGACACCGCGGTGGCCACGATGAGCTATGACAAGACAGGATCACAGGACATCAGAATCTGGGGCGAGTTTATCAGACGAACACATCTCAGACTGCGTGAATTGAAAAAGCCCGACAGCATCACCACAAAGGAGTGGCTTCCAGATAAGGCGTATCTGGATGCCGCGAGGGACGTTGTCCACGATGAGTCGGAGTCTGGGAACAAGTTTTATGTCGTTGTCGGTCTGAAGACGGCAAATATTGATGCGGGCGACAAGTCCGAAGATTCGGAATTGGCTGGAAAGGTGGTGTTCGGCTGCTTGGTGCAATCCCTGACGAATGACTCGAATGCGGTTTATTCTAGTCCGAGGTTGTTAGGGCAGTTCTCTTTTAGGGGGTGAGCTGAGGAGGTGGAAAGGAGGGGGGCGTCGAGGCTCTGCTTCCATCGGCAGCAGCTGGCGTTTCTGGGGAGGGCGCCTCGATCAGCAGCAATCCTCACTGAGGCCGTGCTGTATTTTCCCCGGGGATTGTCCATCAGCTCGCCGTGACAGTAACAAGTCCATCCTTTCCGCCGCCACCTTCGCGGGCGCGCTTTCGATTCGCACTTAGAGCGACTCAGTCGGGCTCGACCGTCGGCGACGCCTCACCGGAGGGGGCAAACTCACAGGAACTCAGATTACCATCAAATTTGAGGTTTCTTTGCCAAGGAATGGGCCGGTCTCGAATCGTTCCTAGGCCAGGCGACTAAAAGTTAGGCTGCAAAATGCCTGGGCGGGGCGGGCCTAGGGCAGCCCACCGGGCTGCCAAGACAGACTAACGAAACCTTAATCAATATATACAATCGACAAGGCCAGGCTTGAAAAGGGCCAAAATTACTGGTATAGCCAGGTAGCAACACCCTATGGGATTCCAGGTTGAAAAGGAATCTTGACTATCCTAATTCCATGTGGAATGCTTGCTGCTTTATAAGCTCTGCGGCTACTTCCGGTTTGTCCGTAAAATGTCTTGGCAATATTGGCAAAATCCACGACAATAACATCTCAGACCGCTTAGCTTGGAGTTCCGATGCCCTATTATCCAATCTCTTGTGCACGAATCTTTGGCTGTTTCACACAGAGCGTACGGCGACAGCAATGAATGCGTTTGAAGGACTGGATCATGACAGACGCCCGACGAATCTCCTCTCACTGATGAGCTGGTTCGCCCGGCGGATTTGGCGCTCCGGCACGCCTCGCATGTATCAACGGCGAGCTCTCCTCCTCCAAATCCTCACGGTCTTCTTCATCCTGTTCCCGACGATTCTCTGGTTGTTGTTAGGACATGTGGTAACCAGCAGCGAAGCCACGTTCCCCCCCCAGCTGCGGGAGGCCGAACATGTTTTGCTTGTCGTTGCTCACCCAGACGATGAATCCTTGTTCTTCAGCCCGACCATTTTACACCTGACAAGGAGGCGGACCCGAGGCGCCACCGCTCTCCTCGTCATGTCTGCTGGTACATTCTATCATTTCCTGGCGGGTTTAGCAACGACCACTGCCAAACACGAGCACGGTCTTGATTTGCGGCTGACTTTGTCCTTCTTTGGCATCAGGCAACCACTATGGCAAAGGCGCGGTTCGTCAGATGGAGCTGAAAGCATCTTGCGACGTTCTTGGGATCTGGAAAGATCATTGTGAGGCCTTGGACTTGCCCGCGCTCCCGGATGACCCGAAGCTTTCTTGGCCTCGAGAAAAGATTCAAGCCATCGTGAAAGATTACGTGGCTCACTGGAAGATTGACGCTGTAAGTTACAAATGCCGACCTTCGTGTGACCCCTCAGCTGAGTATGTCTCGCAGATCATTACCTTTGACAGCGGCGGAGTTTCTGGCCATATCAACCACAGAGCGGTCAGCGACGCCATCGTGTATGTGATCCGATGCGTACCTTTCTGGGGGGCGAGCCCGCCATATCTGGGAATGTGCCATTGACTAACCGGTAACTATTTCCAGCAATTACGCCTCTACGACGCCTCTGGCTCCACCGACCTACACCTTGACCACCACCAACATCCTACGAAAGTACAGTCTCCTTGGTGATCTACCCCTCACCGTCCTTCGCTTTGGATTCGGCATTGTCGATTCGTTGCTGTCCATTGTCATACCGGGATATTCCCCATCCACGAGTGGAAGGTCGGCCCTTTTCGTCAACTCATTGTCGCTGTGGCGTCAAGGTGTGGTTGCGTTTCAGCAGCACAGCAGTCAGAACAGCTGGGACAGGCATCTCTACGTCGTCCTCAGTCGATACATGTGGTTCAATGATTTAAGGTTGGTCGCGTCGTCCCAGACAAAATAGGGAGCGGCCCAGGACAGGATAATACATAGCCCTTGGATTAGACATTAGTTTTTATCATATGAACTGCTCTGCCCTCCTCGGTGACGAGCCCTCCCTGAAACACTGTCTCTTACTCTGGCTCAGGAAGGCATCTGCTCATTCGTCGTCCGAACGCACGTGCGATGCCTTTCAAGCTGGTTGCTGAACGGCTCGAATCGCAGGAGCGCCAAATTTCTCTATTCCATGCTAGCTTGCCACGCTCTCTTCCGGACCCGGCATGATCTCACATATCTCTTACACGGAGACTAAGATCGATGCGATGCCCTCCACGAACGCTGCCTCCATGTGACCACACGCCTCCGAAGAGTCCACAGAAAAATTGCAACGGTGATTGAGAAGGACAGGGCGATTAGAAGAAAAACGAACCGGTGTCGAGCTCTGGAGTGCCTCCACATGTTGTGCATTCCGGGACGCCAGCGAGAAGGCCTGCCCACGAGATTGAAGAAGGCTGCGTCGTATGAATGCCAGGAGGATGAACCAAGATGATGGAAGATTGGCGTCGACACGTTTCCGTCGAGCTGGTGGAGATTGAGAGGGCCCCAAAGGACACGCAGGTTTGTCCTGTTCCCGGTTGTGGTGGCGTGTATCGTCCTGACCATTGCATCGCGTCAGTAGAGTGCAGTGGACGAGAAGCCTCATTCACAGAATCATCACAAGAGTGAAAAAGAGAGGTGACTGACGAGAAGTAATGACATCCCGTACTGAAGCTCACGGTGGGATAAGGTAGGCTAAGCCAAGAAAGGTCGTACGCTGGCAGGCTGTCGATGAGCTCTTTAAGGAAGGGAATCCGAGGCCTGGCCATAATGAAGCCGTTTGAGATGCCCGCCGGATGTGCGGCCGGAGCCACGAAGTCGAAGTCGCGAAGGGGGGTCAGGGGTCGGAGGCAATGAAGATCCAAATCCAAGAAGATTCCTTTTCAACAGGAGTTCAGTCTGGGCCAGCATGAATATGTCGGTATCCATCCCGCACAAAAACCATGACAGAAGACAGAGGCCTTACCCCCATAATGATGCAGTATCATGTATCTCAGACTGTCTGCACGCTGGATGTGGTACCGGTACCCGTTCCACGTCGGCCAAATGTTAGGATACTCTCGCTGCACGAACTCTTCGGCGCGCTCGTCGTCCCAAAACTCGAACGTAAAGCCGGGGTGATATTGCCTGCATGCCTCTCCAGCCACCTCCCACGCGGGCGGCAACTTTCGTCTTGGGCCCAGGAAGATATTATGAATGATGGGCGGAACAGGATATGAAGGGTCATGAGCGGTTGCCGGATCTGGAATCGAAGAATAGTTGGCGAAGGTAACGTCAAAGTGGTCGCGCTCGGAGGATAACCGCATGGACGAGTCGCCAAAGGTGAAGATGAGAGGCATCAGCACAAGTGAAACACCGGCTCGAAGGTGTCTCCGAATCAAAAAAAGTAAGCAAAAAGTGCAGACTAAAAGCCTGGTGCGCCGAGATCGCCACACGTACATGTCAGCAAGAGAAAACCATCAGAATAAAGAACCAGTCATGTTGTAGGTAGGGTCTGAACTTAAGCCAGAGCAAATCTAGCAGACTGGTCTTTTGAGAATTATCCGTGAGGGGACGAGGAGCCTGAAAGATGGAGGGCACGAGGAAGCATGCAGAAGCATGCATGTCCACCGAACGCGTATGCCAGTACAGCAAAAGCGGATCCACAAAGCTTAGCATAGGTTAACTTAGCCAATAAAGCCCCTGTAGACTGATGCACCCCTTGCTGCAAAAGCTTGACTCGACTTAACATAGGTTAGCTTAAGCCAATAAAGACCTGGCGGAATGACACACCCTTTACCCCGACAACCCCCTCCAATCACCCTCTTGTCAATTTGTAATGGCTCTACTCCCCGGGAGATTTTGGCCAAACAAAGCGCTGTATACAACAGGCAGAAACCCTGTTCCCCAGGCACCCGGTTCACAGAACCTCATCATGCTCCGCATGAGGCTGACACTCTTCGCCAAATTTAGCCATTCCAATCACCTCATCAAGCTCTCTTGTTTGTGGGTTTACGGAGGATGACATTCTCATTAGAACGGTCGAGGCCTCCGGACAGACCCAATTGGACGCCTCATTCGTCAAACACCTCATTTGCGCCACCCCCCCCCCCTCCTTGAAGACAATCATCGCAACGGGGTTGCATTGGGATAGTCGATGTAAGGTTGGTCTTCGATGTAGGCTGTAGAAGAGGAGGCGGAGACATACACCCCAAACTTTCAGAATGTCCTCTCAGATGACGCCCTCCTGCACTTCACCTCTGTTGACGACATGAGGTCTTTATCATTTCATTGTCCGCCGGATCCATCACATCCTAGATCAATATCACTGTCCTCATGGGACAATCATCAAAATATGCCGTAACCATGACCTGACCAAATCCGATTCTCCTGTACTTGTCTAAGGCTTCATTCTCAACACTTTCTACCCTCTCCAGGATAATCATCTCGTTCGTGGGTGGGAGGCTCGGGCCGGGACCAAACGGCCGAGTGGCAATCTTTAAACATGCAATATTTTCCGCATCTAGAACCCCTTTCTCATCTTCCATGTACCACCCTAGATGCGACGAAGCCCCGCTCATCCAGGCTGGATACGTCAGGACTTTGTTATGCAGGAGCTCGGCGGCTGGAATGTATTTCACGCGACCCGACACGGTGATCTCAGCATAGCGGACTGGGCCGAGAGGATCCGATCCAAGCAGGTCGACTGACGAATCCACCAAATCGATCGCGGACTCGAGAAAGCCATCATCGCTCTGCACCCAGCCATCGATGAGGTGCCAGCTGACAGGCCCGTCCATGCTTGCCCAAGACCATGACGGAGCGCGATAAGGTGCCGCGGCTCTTGTTGCGAAATCTGCTTCTTCAATCATCCACGCAAGTCCGATATGAAGTTGTTTCCTCCACAAACCTGCGAGGTACTCGCCTCCAAAAAACTGTTGCGCATGCTTTGCCAACCCTGAGATCGCGATGAGTTTGTCTCCTGGAAATGTAAGTCCCCGCCGCGTGTAGTCTTGGACGATTGAATACCACGAGAGTACATTGCGGACGTCGCGAGCAGGCTTTCCTCTCCCGAGATCATGTACATCCCGAGGCATGTGGAAGGCAAGGAACTCGTCGTTGACATCGAACTCGTCTCCAGGGATCCTTTCGCTCTCGAAACGACGGCATCGCACACATTCGAAGAAGACCTCGCTTTGGCATACGTGGAGGACACGCCGGGCGATCTGCCGCTCTTGGAGGCACCACGCCCGTTGGGCGACCGGTCCGTGGCCGACCAGAGTGGGGAAGTCCGTGTCTGGAAGGTAGAGATGGAGGCATCCAACCCTTCCATCATTATTGCGCAGTGGCAGGACAACCCCTTCGCGCTGCGACAGCGATCGTGGTGTCAGGAATCCATCTGTGCAGTGGCTGGAATCACTTGCGGAAATCGTCAGCGCAGCGCCAGCATAGATCTCACACATTCTCGCTCCTTCTATCAGCCAGTCTTCCTTATTGCCTTGCAAGATGCACAGACAATCGACCCAGAGGTACGAATAGCCCAGGCCGAGGCAAATCGTGACGGCGTCCTGGTATGTCTGTGGCATCTTGACCACCTCGACGTCTCGTCCAGCGGTTCGTTGGCAGCTTTTCACATAGTCGATCCACCAATCAACCTTGCCACCCCAGCAGTAGCTCAAAGCAGCATAGTCATTTTCAAATTGATCCGAAACCTGGATGATCGGCAACATTCCTGTCTGATCCACATTGCGAAGATCGAGAAGTCGCGTTGGGTAGACCCGAGATCTCGGTTCGAGTGCGCGACACTCGGCATGTGTTGTTGAGCAATGCCTCACCCAGTCTTTGGCCTTTGCAGCCACAGTGCCTTCCCTCGAACTCTCAGCAAGCGGTTCGCGGACTTGAATGCCCAGAGTCTCCAGTGGATCGCCTGACGATTGTCAGTATCATTGCTGTTCTCCAGGGACTGAGCGCGGAGAACGAACCGGGATGGACGTAGATAGGCACGCTACCAAAGACATCAACTTCTTCGGAAGAGGCCCTCAACGAGCTGCTTGGCCAGCTCGGCGAAGAGGACCGATGATCCGAGGCTCTATCTCCATCGGTCCTGGATATGCCACATTGGACGTAGAGAGTCGACTCGTCTGTTGGTTTTTGGCGTAACTTGCGTGGTTGCATTTGGGAGTGGTCCACACCATGGTTGTGAAAGGGGATGCCACGGATGGTAATCGGTGTTGAAAAGGCGGCTTGCCAATTTTCAGGAAGATAGGATTGTTGAGATTGAATCAACGAACCTGTCTGGTATCGATACGGCTCAGACGTTTGGGTAAATTTCTTCATATAAGCGTCCGCAACAGCGGTTTGAAGATAGGTGGAGAGAAGACCACATAACTCGCATTTCAAGGCTGCCTCCTGGAGTGAGGTCCAGTCCTGATGGAGGAGGTGTCCTTCAACACTGAGAAGTGAAGACAACGTGATGTGCGTGCAACGAGCGCATAGAGGCATTCTTTCTCGCTGATGCTTCGAACAGTGAGATAAGGAGTTCCAAACAACATATCACTGCGCATACGTGGAGTGACCTTGCGTTGGCTCAAAATCTCGTGTGCAGGCTCGTCCACGGCTCATGCGTCAAGCCTAGATGCATCTTGCGATGGTTATCACAGGCTCTGAGGGAAGATCATAGCAACTTCGTGTCTGAATCGAGGCTCCGGGAAGGCTGGCAACCAGCGCCATTGTGATAATTGCCAATGTGGTGTTTAGGGATATAGGTCCAAGATTTCGGGACAATGACTTTTGTCACGTGACTGACAGTGAAACAATGGTCAATTGGCCATTTCATTGAAGGAATCTAGATCTCTTAATATACACTATTGACAAGTGAGGTACGACAGACTGCAACGCTGTCCAGGGGGCAACCTGATTCACCAGAGAAACATCATTCCCACCGTATGCACCATGGATGCTGAAAATATCCATAGGTTGTCAATGTCTCCCAATGGCACAAATTTCTCTAATCAGCAGAGATCACTCTTATCATACGTGGTAACGGTAATATGGAATTTTAATCTCGGCAACAGCTCTCCTTTGCCATGTCATATGTAACTTGGTCCACCACTACAATAGCTGAGAATAATAGTTGAGGAGGGGTTGTCAATTTATCTCCCAACGAAGCACGGACACATGACCTCGTTCTACTCGCACCCAGGCAAGTATAACGCGGCCAAGACTCAGAAATCTACACTAGTAGATCTCCCTCCGGAGAGCCATGCAGAAGAACGGATTTCGAGGATGTTGTCCTGCCGTGTCACGTGACCGAGCCATATCCGCTGCCAAGCAATGACGGGAAGGCTGAGTTTAGGAACTGAACTCGGAGAAAATGTGGCGTTAAAAGAGTTGAAACGTCGTAGCCTTCCGCAGATAGCAAGAGTGCACCGCTTTGCACATATCTGCTATTACGGACATCACTGATCGGACCCATTTAGTGTACCGGTCATTCAGATGGCTGAGGTTTCGCGCCACTCCCCATCGCCGTAATTTCCGACAGCCGATTTCGAGCCTGGTCCTGGTTGCGGGTCACGCAGTAAAGCTCACTTATCTGCAGCCACAGGATGGCTAGGCACGGGGACAATCGCTCACCATCACCTGCAGGCAGTTCGTTCTCCTCGTCAAAACGCAGTCGAAGGGATGAGGATCGATATGAGAGGAGCCGGAGAGATGAAGACCGCAGCTATCGTCGGAGGAGGTCGAGATCAAGAAGTCCCGATGTATGTCATAGATTATCGTCTACGCCCAAGCTCACCAGAACTGACCACGCTCCTGCACAGTACCGTCACCGGGATCGAGAACGAGAGAGGGAGCGGGAGCGGGAGCGGGACCGAGAACCGTATCGCCGGCGAGACCGGTCCTTAGATCGGCGTTTGGACGACAGGCGAGATGACGATTACTACCACTCCTCTTCGCGACGGCATCGATCTCGAAGTCGAAGACGGTCACGAGATCGCGATGAGCGCAGAGATCAGGACCACCGGCCAAGAAGGGACGACTCGCGAGATCGAGAACGGAGACCGCGAGATGAGTCAACCGAGTCCAAAAAACGGAAAAGGGATGACAGCCGGGATCGGCCATCCAGACGGGAATCAAATGTTCCGTCGAGAGAGGTCAGTAACACGGCCACTGAGAAGTCATACAGCGCTCATAACGGTCGACAGACGTCAAAGCCATCCACCCCGACGCCGCAGTCAGCAGAGGAACAGAAGGCCGCGAGACTTGCCAAGCTCGAGCAGTGGAAGAAAAGACAAGCCGAGGAACTGGCCAAGAAGCAAAAAGAACTCGACGCCGCCGGAGGAGCGAGAGGCATCCTGAACGAAATTGACAAGAGAGCAGGGCTATCACCTGCCACTTCGACGCCGCAATCTCCCGCCACTCCTGAGGTTCCTTCGCCCTCCCCCGGGCCCGCACCATATGCGGGTAAATTCGATCCGAAAGCCATCGCCCGGAAAGTTCATGGTGCATCAGCTTTACCAAAGGTTCTGGGTGGAGATATTGCAGCCCCAACGCTCCCCCCCGGTCGCCCGATATCACATCGAGGGGCTGAAGCAGATGGCATTCGAACTAGATCTCCCGCCTTGCCAGCGGCAACGGCCACGTCGACCGCGTTGAAAGCCAAGGGCAACCTGGGCAGTTTTGGACTCGGCACTAGAACCGCGAACGAGGTTGACGTGAGCAAGAAAGCGCTTGACTTCGAGGACGACGAGGTTGCCAAGAAGAAACTCGAGAAGTTGCCCAGCCTGCCTCTGGCGAACGGAATCGATGCCGACGAAGTGCCAGAAACCGGAGACGATCAAGACGAAGGCGATAATGACCTAGACATGCAAGAAGGCGTCATGATAGAAGAACAGGCACTCGCCGCGGCCAGGGCGGCGGCGGAGCAGCGAAGTCAAGCGGAGCGAGGTGAAGATACCACCATGGCAGAGGCGGCCCCCTCGCAGCCGCCGATGGTGGACGGAAGCGCGAGGGCCGCCGAAGAGGAAGAAATGGACCCCCTCGATGCCTTCATGCAAGATCTGCGACCCGTACCCCGCCGACCCACAAAACCGGCCTTGAATGGCGTCAAATCGTCCCAATCCCGACGACATGAACCAGAAGCGCTCTTTGGAGACGACGATGTGGATTTCACGGCCGTCGATGATGAAAACCCCGACAACATTCTCTCGCTCGCGGCAGCAACGGCCAAAAAGAAAAAGAAGGATATCCCGACCGTGAACCACGCCAAAATGCACTATGAACCTTTCCGGCGCGACTTCTACTCCGAGCCCGTTGAAATGACGGACTGGACCGAGGAGGACGTGGCGAATTTGCGCATGGAGCTGGATAATATCAAGGTCAGGGGTGTCGATGTGCCTAAACCGGTCCAAAAATGGGCTCAGTGTGGCCTGGGCGTCCAAGTTTTGGAAGTCATCCAGAAATTGGGATATGAAGCCCCAACCAGCATCCAATCTCAGGCGCTCCCCGCGATCATGTCGGGCCGAGACGTGATTGGCGTGGCCAAGACCGGGTCCGGAAAGACGATTGCCTTTTTGCTGCCCATGTTCCGGCATATCAAGGATCAGCGACCACTCGACGCTCTTGAGGGACCGATCGGCTTGATCTTGAGTCCCACCCGAGAGCTGGCGACGCAAATCCACAAGGAGTGCAAGCCGTTCCTCAGAGCCCTGGGCTTACGCGCGGTGTGTGCATACGGTGGTGCACCGATCAAAGATCAGATCGCTGACATGAAGCGGGGAGCGGAGATTGTGGTGTGTACTCCAGGGCGAATGATCGATCTGCTCACGGCCAACAGCGGGCGGGTCACGAATCTGAAGCGCGTCACGTACGTCGTGCTCGACGAAGCGGACCGAATGTTCGACATGGGCTTCGAACCACAAGTCATGAAGATCCTCGCAAACATCAGACCGGATCGACAGACCGTCCTGTTCTCAGCGACCTTCCCGAGGCAGATGGAAGCTCTCGCCAGGAAGACCTTGACCAAGCCGGTCGAAATCGTGGTCGGCGGCCGCAGCGTGGTGGCCCCCGAGATCACCCAGATTGTCGAGGTGAGAAACGAGGACACCAAGTTCGTGCGCCTCCTGGAACTCCTGGGCAAACTGTATGAGGACGAGAAGAATGAGGACGACCGGGTATTGGTGTTTGTCGATCGGCAGGAGGCCGCCGATAGCCTGCTGAGAGATCTGATGAAGAAGGGATATCCTTGCATGTCGATCCACGGCGGAAAAGACCAGATCGATCGAGATTCGACCATCGACGACTTCAAGGCCGGTGTCGTGCCCATCTTGATTGCCACCAGTGTTGCCGCTCGAGGTCTGGACGTGAAGCAACTGAAGCTCGTGGTGAACTATGACGCCCCCAATCATTTGGAGGACTATGTTCATCGTGCCGGTCGAACAGGCCGCGCCGGAAACACGGGCACTGCTGTCACCTTCTTGACCGATGACCAGGACCGGTATGCGGTCGATATCGCCAAGGCACTGAAACAGAGTGGTCAGCCCGTCCCCGAACCCGTCCAAAAGCTGGTGGACTCGTTCATGGAGAAGGTCAAGGCGGGCAAGGAAAAGGCGGGCGCGTCGGGCTTTGGCGGTAAAGGTCTGGAAAGACTCGACCAAGAGCGTGATGCGGCGAAAGCTCGAGAAAGAAAGGCCTTCAAGACCGGCGAAGAAGGAGACGAACAGGACGAGAGGGCCGAAGACACCGGGGACGTCAAGGTTGGTGATGATTTGTTTGCGAAAGCTGCCTCGGGCGTCAAGGCCTTCGATGCGCAGCCTTCGTCGGGCCTGATTGGTGTGCCCAAGGGCATCGACCTTGACGGCAAGATCACGGTGCACAGAACGGAGCGAGACTCGTCTGGGTCCACGGCCAAGAGTCAAATGGACCGGGTCGCTGCGGCGGTCGGTGCCATCAATGAGAAGTTGTCAAAGGCTGGCGTTATGCGGTCTGGGGTGCCCATTGACAACAAGGGTCCAGACGCTGGCGCATTTCATGCGACCTTGGAGATCAACGACTTTCCACGTAAGTGCATTTCCCTTTCCTTTTGCCTTTGGAAACTGTGGCCCGGGACTTTGGCTTCTGGAAACAACATGTCATCCATCAACCGGAAGTTGTCGGGCGTCGAGCCGAGTTCTGGTTCCAAGGATCCAGTTGAGTCCTATGCGATGGTGATCGAGTGGCTGGTTTTCGTGGCTGGTTTCCGTGGCTCCCTGTTTACTTTCCTCCCTTTGTTGGTAATCCAATGGCATCGAAATAGATATGCTAACTTTCATCCTCACAGAGAAAGCACGTTGGGCCGTCACGAATCGTACAAACGTCGCCAAGATCCTCGAAGCAACGGGTACGTCGATCACTACGAAAGGATCATTCTATCCGACCGGCAAAGAGCCTGGGCCGGGCGAGAATCCCAAGTTGTACATCCTTGTGGAGGGTGACACCGAGGTGGTGGTGCATGACGCAATGAGGGAGTTGATCCGGTTGTTGAAGGAGGGGACCATGAGTGCGGCGGAGGCAGCGGACAGGAGTGGTGGGAGGTACTCCGTGGTATAAAGGGCGACCGGCGGTGAGCCAGTCCATCCGGCAGAGGCCGAACTCAGTCGACGGTGGTAGACGCTGCCAATGTAGTGATGGTGGCCATTAAAATTCGTTTATTGCCTGTATTCTTGATTGCTTTGACCCCGTGTTGGAGCCAGTCTTGTTGGCATTTCCGTTGCCGGACGTAGTAGACCTGTTTGGATCCTTTCCGGCTCCTGTGTTGTCATACCTGCACAGGTGATCAGGACATGGAGGAACCCAAACCTAGGACTGCTACTACCTTAGCTATAGCACTTAAGATGGCGTGATGTGGGAGATTGACCAAGTTCAAGCTCAATTTTGAGGCGGATAATCTTTCTGCTCAATGGCATGCATAGCCCTAGATGGACCCCTCCCAAGAAGAGAAATGTTTCAGAAAGCCGCCGTTTCTAGATGTCAACGCTACTGGTGGTAGTGCTGACTGTTGAGTTCGCTCGATGTTGCAGGATGGTGAGATTTGGCTGCGTGACTGTTGGTCTAGTCTTTCCTCAGCCAATTCAGCTTCCCAGCCAGAAGCAATACGCCCTCAGGATCTGCAATGACAAGGAATCCTTCGCAGATACCATGACCCCTTAGGTCACGACTTGGGGAATCTGACGCGCAAAAACTGGCTCGGCCACGCGATATCGACGCCCAACTTCCACCCTACCTTGAGTACCCACTCGGGCTCCCTCATGAACTGTCTGGCAACCAATATCACATCCGCCATTGGCTCCTTTCCATTCTTTGCCTCGGTCATCTCCTTCGCCGCCGCGGCTTCTTCTTCAATACTGCCGTCCACCTGGACGATATCCCTCGCCTGCTCGGCTTCCGTGATTAGCCCAACGGCGCCGATGAACAAATTCAGCCCGGCCGCTTTCATCTCGTGCCTGATCCGGGCTGCAATTTTGGTCTGATAGTCTTTGGAAAAGAACATGTTGATCCGTTGGGCCGGATGATTCCCCCCACTGCTCACATCCAGAAGATCGACACCCAAGTCCGGCAAGAGCTGGGCCAGCCTGAGGGTGCTTTCGACATCCCAGCTTCCATACTTCTGGGCCAAATCGGTCTCTTCCAGCCACTCGGTCGAGCTGACTCTCAAGAACAGCGGAGTCGTTTGTGGAATGGCCTCTCTCACCGCGGTGATGACTTCAATCAACAGTCGAGTCCTGTTCTCAAAGCTTCCGCCGTATTGATCGGTCCGCCGGTTGGTGATGGGGCTGAGGAATTGATGCAGCAGATATCCATGCGCCGAATGGATCTCGATCACGCCGACACCGGCCTCGACGGCCCGTCGCGCACTGTCGGCAAACGCTTTCACCGTGTCCTGGATCTCTTCGACGGTCAATTGCCGCGGAGGCCAGAAGCCTCCGTCCTCAGCCAGTCCCTTGCCGTCCCAAGAGTTTTCTGGCCCGCCCATTGGCCCCACGACATCCTCAGGCCATCCACCGACCTCTGTGGTCGCCCTCATACTGGCCTTCTTGTATCTTGCGGCGATCCAGGGTGGTACGGTGCTGGACTTTCGGCCTGCATGAGCAAGTTGGATCCCACACAGGGCGCCTTGACTCTTGACAAAATCGGCCACTCGCTTGACGCCCTCCGTCTGTACGTCATTCCACAAACCCGGACAATGCGGTGAGATCCTGCCATTGGGTTGCACCCCTGTCGCTTCGATGAAGATCAAGGCAGCACCTTTGAGCGCGTAGTGGCCGAGTGTCGCGATGTGATAGTCTGTCAGCGTGCCGGTCTCAGGTCCAAAGGCCGCGGTCGAGTACTGGCACATGGGCGCGACAATGATGCGATTCCTGAGTGTCGCCGACCGGATTTTCAGAGGTGTGAAGAGCGTCGGCGTGCTGGGAGACGGCTGGAATGGAACACCAGGGTCGGCAGCATGAGCAGGTGTGAAGTAGGGAATGTTGGGAACAGCTGGGTTCAGGCCGGCGAGGCTGGATTGCTCTTGTGCCATCTCTGGTATACTTTTCACACCGTAATTGTGTGGAATGTTCGGGATAATCAAAAACGCAGTATTTGAGGGAGAATATTACAACAGCAGTCTACCAAACATAACGGACGACGTGAGCGTTGAATGAATGAATTGAACGAACTCTACGGAGCTGACTGACCTGATAACAAATCCCGAGCGACTCCCACTGGTATCAAAACCAAAAATTGATTTCAAAGACTCGGTAAAGGAGCTGGACCGAGGTTTCGGGCGGTATTTCCCCGGTCACGCTGTTTAAATGCCAAGGCGAGTCTTGCTACATGATAGCGAGGATGATAGTGGAGGATGCTGCTTAGAATGGCTATCGGGGAAAACGCAATTTGGAGAAGGCAGATGGATCTTAGGATGACTAATTTGGAGGGGATGTCCGCCTGGAGACGCCAGTGTAGAATTATGGCATGCAGAGAGATCAAGATGCAGTTGGCAATGACGAGACTTGAGGTAATGAGCAACTGGGAACGGTGAAAGAGATAAAAGGAGAGACGACGCCATAATGATGGAAATGCTATGCTTTCTGCCTTCGAATATCGAGGTATCACCATGGCAGTTCAAATCCTTCACGGTGCCAAAACTTGCCAGTGTCGGCAATGGTCTTTTGGCTGATAATGTTCTTCCACAATTTCAACGCCGCTTCTTCCGGCTCGACCGTTTCTGGCGGCATTTTGACGCCGGGCATCAAATTCGTCCTCACGAAGCCTGGGTGCAGGAGCATGACGGTCACGCCCTGGTCCTTCAGGTCAACGGCCAAACTCTTGCCGATGGAGTTGACGGCCGCTTTGGAGGAGCGGTATGCATAGTGGCCGCCGCTGCTGTTGTCTCCGATGGACCCCACTCGAGAGGAGACAATGCCGATCTTGGGCGAGGACGACCTGAGGATATTGGGGAGTAATGCTTGTGTGAAAAGTAAGGGGCCGAACGTGTTGACCGCAAAGGTCTTTTGGAGGATGTCTAGGTCGGTGGTCTGGAGCGCATCCTTCTCGGGCAGAGCGGCCACGCCTACCGGATGAATGAATCAGTCGGCACGACTTCAGTGGAGCAGTGCAGACCGGCCACATTTAGCACCAAGTCAATCGTCTCATCACCCAAAGAATCTTTGAACATCTTGATCGATTCCGGAGACGCGACATCGACCGAGGCCGTCTGCGCTCTGGACAAGTCTTGGAGGCCGTCTCCACTGACTTTATCGATGGCGTAGACCTTGTAGCCCTACCTTGTCGTCACCTTCGCCAACCGACATTAGTCTCTTGGTGAGCACGAACCTCATCAAGCAGCACCTTGGCAAAGGCGTGGGCGATGCCGCTGTTGGCGCCCGTGACAATCGCAGTGGGCATTCTGGGCCGTTCAACTTGGTCCCGCCGTGAAAAGGCGAAGAGTCTCGTCCTAGTTTTACGCCCGTGGGTGGGTGGGTGCGTGGAGATCAATCCATATTGATGACGAAGACGACATTGCAGCAGGTTTGTCCCTCCATCAGGCAGACTGCCAAGAGGCGGCGTGTGTGGAATTCGTAGCCAGCGGGATAGCTTGCACAAGTCGCCGCCACTGTGGGGAACTGGCGATTGCGAATTTCTTGGGCGACGCGCATGGCCAGCGATGATCTATCTAGTTATCTATTTATCTAAAGTATTCTATTTACTCTTGTCGTGTGTCTCGTGCGTCAACTTCAGCACCCGCTTTACATTCCGTAAAACCGGCGTGGATATGAAAGGAGTATCCATGTCGCATGAACCAGTGGCTTACCCACCTCGCCTTGCTGACCATTGACCGCTTATCGAGCACGGACCACCTTCTGCTCCCACTTGCCGCGAATGACCGAGCTGCGACCCAAGTCAATTGGCGACAAGTTTGCGACCCTCATCCTCCACGCCCGCGCGCTGAGCGAAGATTCCTCGAGTAGCGGACTGCTCGGTCCTGCTACCAGCTCTCCGCGAAGAGGTCATCTGCGCCGGCGGAGTCTCTCCAGCTTTCAAGCCCGGAGGTCAATATGGACCGCCGGCACAATCACACTTCTGATGGTCCTTGGAGTGTGCCTCTGGTTCTCCCCGACGTCGCCTCCGGCCAACATAAGAGGCCCCGTTCAGGTTGCCGATGACGATGGCGACATACCCCTGGGGCAATCGGTAGACCGTGGCGGAAGAGAGGTCTTTTGGTGGGAGCAGTTCCCGAGGTCAGTCTTTGTCCGGTGACAGTGTGTAGATTTTTTCCATTGACCAGTTTTCGCAGGCTGCATGGCTTCTATCGCGGTCACCAAAATGTCGTTCCCTTCTCCGAGTATGCTCCGGAACAAGAAAGCCACATCACCGATCCCACATCTTTACCGAACCCCGTGCTGTCCCCCATATCATCCATTTCAGGCTGGGGTCGCCAGACGTGCTACATCGACGAGGAGAGGCAGATCGTGCCACCGACTGTATCGGCATATCAAGGGCTGCCACAGGGCATGCCGATGCCGCTCTTTGGCTCAGCCGGCGAGATAGGCCTCAATGCTGGTGTATGCTACGACCGGATCAACCGTCTCGCTCCTTATGGTCTGGGCATCGCCGAAGAGGAGGGCGGACTGGGGCGGGGCCTGGAGGGGGACAATTCAGGGCTCGATGAGATCCAGGTCACAGACTGGCGACGCATTAAATGGCATCATGCTCAACAACAATGTGTGAAGAAGAACGCGGCTCAATTGAAATCGCGCACCGTGTTTGTCATCCGGACGTGGCACACCTTTGAATATACGCCATACCACATCATGATGCTTCGCGCCATCATCAGCGAACTGTCTCTCGCCTCTGGCGGAGAAATGACGGTCCGGTTCCTGATCCACGTCCAAGATGACGGCATTCCCATCTGGGCTTCGAACGAGGAATACGATCGGGTGCTGAGGGAGAGCCTGCCTGAGGAATTTCAGGGTATGGGCACCCTCTGGTCCGTGGCCCAGATGCGGTTGGTATATCCACCCCCGTTCCCGCCCAGCATCGACAACTTTTCCGGGGGCGACATCTACGACGTCTATCGATCTCTGCATTTCCCTCTACAGTTCTTCGCCTCGCAGCATCCCGAGTTTGACTACTTCTGGCAATGGGAAATGGACATCCGGGTCACTGGCAATTACCATGAGCTCTTACACCGGATCACGAGCTGGGCGGATCGCCAGCCTCCAGAATATCTGTGGGAGAAGTCATCCAAGTTCTTCATCCTGCCTCTTTACAATCATTCCTATGAAGCGTATTCCCATTCCGTGGTTCAGGACGTCACCGCTTCAGGGCACCCTCCCGTATCCGGACCACAACGGGCGGCCGATCAACTGCTGCCCATTCCTCCTCAAAACCCGTCATCGAATGGCGAGGTGACCGATCTCATCACGTTCAATCCCCTTTTTGATCCGACGCAGACAAGATGGGCCTTCCGTGACGACATCACGGGATATGTCGAGGACCGCCCCCCCACACGGGCTGCGCTCATCACCGCTTCCCGTTTATCCCGCCGTCTTCTCTTGCTCATGCATGAGGAGACTCTTCGGAAAAAACACACCATGTTTCCTGAAATGTACCCCGCCTCCATTGCCCTCCATTATAGACTGAAGGCCGTCTATGCACCCTTGCCGTTGTATTTGGACCGTGACTGGCCGGCCCAGCACGCGAATGAGGTCTTCAACAACGCGAAGCTGAGCGACGAGAGCAAAGCCGCCGGCATGGACCATGGGGCGGGCCACTTTCACGGCGAAGGTGGCAGCGTCTTTGGCCCTGGGGAGCATGTTTTTAGAGGAGCGACTTTCTATAGCAACGCCGGATTTGCGGGCTATCTGTGGCGCCGATGGCTGGGCCGGGAGAACGGCAATGATGAAATTGCTTGGGAGTTGGAGGCCGGCAGAGGACGAATGTGTCTTCCAATGATGGTTTTGCATCCAATAAAGTATGAGTAAGATGACAGGCATCGGGCTGATGGGCTGTGGAACAGCCGGGACTGGTTAATGAAGGGCTGATGAACGACGAGCTGGTATTCGGTGGGTAATTCAGCACAAGACATCCATACAGGTGGCACATAATGACAAGAAACTCGGGATAACCGTTGACTGTCCAAGAGGCACAATGTTGATTCGTTCTATGCAAGGGCCTAAATGTTCCTGTCTCCTAGGTGTACCCCCTGCTGACTAGTGTTACACTAGAGGACTTTAATCGTAGGATGCTCTGAGGTGGCTGCTGTATATGAAATCCTGAGTCCCGGCATCGCTGACTTGCTTCTTCTCGGTGGCGGGCACTTAAGTGAATTGATATGGCAACCTATTTACCGTCGCCGTCCGTCCTCGAATATCCAGCATGGCAAATGCGGCGCTCTTGGAGCCAGGGATCCTTTGTGCCAAAGTCGTAGCCAGCGGGTGGTTTGCTCCCGCTTCAGTTTTCGACTTCCAAATTTGGCGCAGTGTGGCCTCTTTGCTTGGTGAGCTCTACTCAAACCCACGTCGCACGAGTATTCTGGCCTGGGCCGTATTTTGCTGGACAGGGTCGGGCAAAGGCTGAAGAGCACACCGACTCGTCTGCTATGTCGCTCAATGGCGGTGGATGAGAGTATTTGGATTCCGATGCAGAATTGGTGTTCATCCGGTCAAATTACGCCGCAGCCGGATCGGAAGTCTCCCAGGGTCAGCATGAAAGGCTCGATTGTTCAAGCTGCGCCTCTGAGAGCCATCGAACCGAGAATTTGTGCTTCAAGCTGTCTTTCTTGCTCCTCTTGGGCGTATGCATGTCCGGATTTCTGCCCATTTGGTCCAGCCGTGCCCGGATTGGTTGACGTGAGCTTGTACACCTTCTTGATTCGAGCAATGTCGGACATCTCTTTCAGAGTTCTGTCATTAAACGGGCATGCCTCCCCTTTCACTGCCGCGGCAAGGTGCTGACTCACGCTGCCAAGTGTGATATCTGGACTCGTGGCGACCTTCAGCACTAGCAGATTCGAGGTCGTTTCGCTGACACCAAATCTGCGGAAGGCTTCGCCAATCTGCGTCTGTCAATAGTGGAAGCTTCACATCGGACGGGTTCGTACATTATTGTTTGGACTCAGGGCGAATACGATCTCAGAATGGATATTTCTGGACTTGATCCGGTCGTTGAGGTAATCGTTCATGGCACGAAACGCGGCCGCGAGCACATGCTTGGTAGAGATCACCTAATGCTATGAGACGAGCACATTTTACCATGAAGGACCAACCATGCTCGCATCAATGAATGCATATTCAAACTCCGCATTGCCCGCCAAGAGCTGCTCTTTGAGAAAGGCTGCATTTTCCACGTTTCGATATAGGGCCACGTACACAGCCAGATCCGGTGGCATGTGCGCCAGATGGACGGTCTCAACCATGGCAAGGATACGCCGCCCGGGGTGAATACACAGGGTGATTCCGTTACGTAGATGGGTAACAGTCCAACCTGTTGTCAGTGCTAGAATGGTGGAGAAGTCTCCTCCAGTCTTGGCAGCGGCAAGCCGCGGTACATTCCACACTAAACTCGATTCGACGTCATCAGATCCGGGTGCTACGAAGTTCTAAAGGTGCCTACGTCCGCCATCGTTCTTCTCAACGTCGTCAACCTCAGCTCGTCACAGCCATGTCGTTCATCTTCCGGCGGCCGTTCACGGTCTCCGCCACTCTCAAGCACTTTGGCAAACCGTCTGCCTGCATCCGGGCGTTCCATTCGTCGCCTGTGAAATCAAGCTCGAATTCGTTCTTTACCTTTCGGATTGCGACGCCTGCATCGTCGAATCTCGTCAAGTCGCAAGCTGTTTTCCAGAATGCGTTCAGACGCGGCTACCAGACACAAAGCTTTCAGTCTCCCGCCGCCAGCGGCAACCTGACGCAAAAACTGCTCTACGGCGCCGTCATCGTCGGAGGGACCATCGTGGCCACAAACATGATCTTCAACCGCGAAACAAGAGAGGACGGCGGCATGCCTCCATACGAGCGCGAGTACCTGAACCAGACTTTTCTGCACACCGGCTTGGGCGTTGGGATCATCGGACTTGCGGCGAGGACGCTTCATACATCTGGCTGGTCGTACAGACTGATGGCGACGAACCCTTGGCTGGTCGTCGGAGTGAGCTTGGTGGCCAGCATCGGGACGATGTACGGCACATTCTACACACACCCTGACAAGTAAGCCATCATTTTGCATTCTGACTCGAGGGTTGGCGCTGACATGGTGCAGCTACGTTCAGAAATACGCCCTTTGGACGGCCTTCAACGTCACTCAGGCTGCCATCCTGTCACCCCTTATGTTCATGTCCCCCGCTCTTCTCGCACGCGCCGGTCTCTACACCGTCGGCATGATGGGCAGTATCGCATTCGTCGGGGCCACGGCCAAGCAGGAGAAATACCTGTACCTCGGCGGGCCCCTGCTGGCGGGGGTCACTATCGTTGCCATTTCGGGCTTCGCTCCTTTGGTCCTCCCGGCCACCGCTGTCCGAACACTGGCTTGGACGGAGAATATCTGGCTCTACGGCGGTCTGGCTGTCTTTGGCGGCTTCACCCTCTACGATGTACAAAAGGTCTTGCACCACGCCAGGATGAGCCAACGTGGTTTGGTGAGGAAGGATGTGGTGAACGAGAGCATCAGCCTCGAGTTGGACTTTTTGAACATCTTCATCCGGATGGTGCAGATTTTGGGAATGAGGTCGCAGAACAAGAGATAGTGAACGTGCGTTCACCTCTGCACGGGTATCATATTTCGACCGTCCGGCACCATCTGGAACTGGGAAATCTGTCATTCTGAGGAGGTATTTGTAGCTATAAGAAGAATAAAATAGGCGACCACCAAAAACATCCGAAAAGATATTCCCCCCTCTCCACCTACGTATCAGAAATGTTTCTTTTGCTGCTTTCTTTCTATCGACCTTATATGTTTATGGTTCTCAGATCGAGACTGCAGATCTTGTGTTGAAGCTCTCATCCTGACGTTCTGAAGGCTCTTTCGGACCTCATTCCTGGTTGAAATTGTGATCCGAACGGATAGGAGTAGGAGGACTGGCAACCACTCTGCCTCACTTTGCCCCATCTTGTGGCCATGCTCCGGGTTCGCCCTTTCGTCTCCAGTCGAACCGACCGAACTGGCGCAGATTGCAGCCGTCACATTCAAAAGTGTGCTCCTCGCATTCGATCGGTTCAAAGGGACCAATCCCACATGCCTCGACTAACCGTTCACATGAACAGGAAGCACTGTCAATGCATCTCGGACCCCGGTCATGAAGGTTCCCACCCTCTGAGGAAAGACAAGACATTGTTTCCCAGATGCTCGATGACATACCCACCCTCCAAGAGAATCAGAGCCGGGATGCCACTCAATGTCTGCCTCGTCGTCCGCGCTATCGTCTCGTAGTCGTCCGTGTCGATCTGGAAACTGCCCAGGGGATCGAGGTGGAAGGTATCAAACCCCAGACTGACAATTAAGAACTCTGGACCATAGTCTGTGAGTTTTTCCAGTCCGTACTTGAGCTTACCCAGATACTCGCCGACCAGGCTGCCGGGTTTGAGCGGGAGATTGACATTCATTCCTTGGGCGTCACCGAGACCTGTCTCATCCTCGGCGCCAGTGTAGTATGGAAACTCATCTTCCCCGTGGATGCTGACGTACAGAACGTTGGGGTCGCGGTAGAAGATCTCCTGCGTGCCGTTGCCATGGTGAAAGTCCAGGTCGAGAATGCCCACCTTCGCTTCTGGGTGTTTGGATCTCCACATGCTCACCGCGACAGCGGCATTGTTGATGTAGCAGTACCCTCCCGCTTGTTTCCCGTCACAGTGGTGGCCGGGGGGTCGACAGAGAGCAAAGACCGAGGTCGGGTACAATGGTGTCGCCACATATGGAGCCGACAACAAAATTTCTGCACCCCAGGAAGCCAGGTATGCCGAAGCGACCATCGCCCTGTAGCTCTGTGCCATGATGCCGGTGCTCATGTCAAAGGCGTAGTACCCGGCGCGCGCAAAGAGATCTTTGGGTGGTCGGATGGGCTTCTCCACCGACGAGATCAGCCGGAAGCATTCAGGGAGGACACTCTCATTCGGCCCGATCAGGCCGGCCGACAACCAGTCTGTATAGACGGTCTGGAGATGGTCGAGGTAGCCATTGTCGTGGGTCTGGGTGGCCAACTTCAAGATCTGGCTTGATAAGATGTCATCGGATATATCCGTTGTCTGCTTTGATCGGACTTCATAAGGCGAACTATGAAGAGCCTTGAGGATCGCTTTCACTCGTTCCGGGGATTCCAAGGCCGGAATGAGCTTGGACCCCAACAATTCGACAGTCTCATGAAGAAGAGTGTCAGGGTCAAAAAGAGTGACCAACATAGTTGTGCTTCATTAATCTACTCTCGGCGTCCAAATATTTAACTGTCCAGTTTCGAAATCGGCATTCAAGTACCGCCATGTCAGTGTGAAGCTGAGGATATACACAAAAGGCCGCCCTGAAGAAATAGGATTGCGCCGGAGATACGGCTCGCAAATCGCCGATCCTGTCACGTGGTACAAAGACCCTCAACCATGAAGATGAGACCACAAAAATGACCAACGCCCTGTCCTAGACCAGTGTATTTTCATATCCTGTCTTCAGTATGTTGCATCTCAAATCCCTAGTGAATGTGGGTGATCAAATGGTGAGTATGTGTATTGGGTGGGGAGGGAAAAGCGATGGCCCCGTGGTTCTCCTGGGGGTGCGCCCTGATGGATCGAAGCTTTGGCCTGTCAGTCTGACTGAACCTCGATGACGAAGTGGACATCATACCTGGTGTTGTTATTGGTGTTGTGGTCATGGTGGTGTTATGGTCAACCCGAATTGCGGGCGCTTTGCTCTCGGATTCGAGGAGAGTTATCTTGTGTCGAAGTTGACGGACAACGTCCGATACACTTTGCACCGCCCTCTGTTGTGTTCTTGTGTAGTTTTCTAACACTGTTCCCAGGTTTTCCACAAACACTCGACCTGTAAGAGTCAGTTGGAAGACGTGGGGGATGCGCCATCAAGGTTCACATACTGTGCCGATGAAGATTGGGGGTCGCCTTCGCGTCGAACTCCGGGCGATACGATGGAGGTAAGGACCCCAAAGTAACGCCTCGAACGTTGACAATATAGTGGTTCACGAGTGTGAGTACATCATCCTTCCACTTGCCCAGACTGTCGAGCGATTGGCCTTGAAGGGTGTCGTCCTGAAATGGCTCCGGCATCTCTCCTAGCTCTTGGAAATCGGGGTCGATATCATTCAGCGGAGTGGCTAGCTCGGCTGGATCGATGAAGTCAAAGGGGATGGCCGGTCCAGAAACTGGAATAAAGTTGATTTGCGGTATATCCTGTTGAGCCGGCCCGTCTCGAGCTCGTTCTTCGTAAAATTGCTCCGGTCCTGGGAAATTGACAGGAGGAGGATTGCCGAACATCGGATCTGATGATGCGTCAAATGGACTGAAATTGTTGCCGGCCGATAGCGATGGTTCGGCCATGTCGAAACCGAGCGTGTTTTGTTCGCTGGTCAACGAGTATCCCATGCCGGCGTCATCACCTCCGGCTTGCAGCGTGGGCTGTGACGGCATCATGGTCCTGTCGAATGTTGAAAAAAACGCTTCATCGTCCGACATGTCCAGTTGCTTGGAGACATGAGTCTGTGACCACTGGTCACTGACGGGGAGGAGGGCATCACGTGGCGATAGTGTTGGTTGTGATGGTTGTTGTGGTTGTTGTGGTTGTTGTGGGGTGTTGGCAGGGTTGAGCGAGTTCTGGTCGTAGGTGAAGGGTATTGTCATCGGCTGCTCTGGCGTATCCTCTGCGACTTGAGGGCCGTTCAAGCCAAACATGCCGTTGGGTAGCGACTGTAGAAAGTCGGCACTACCGTCGTCGATGTCGAATTCCTGATCCATCCCGGCCAACTCTCCGTCGGCGTTGGGGATGATGCCAGATTGCTCCCGCTCACCGTTCGTGAACGAGCTTGATCTTGACCTCGACCTCGAGCGGTTGACTTCCCGTTTGGCAAAGCGGCGCAGATTTCTATCGGGACGAAGATGGCCGTTGTCACGTATTCTCGGTCGTCGCCCGCCCTGGCTGACTTCGTATACGTTCATGCCCGCCAGTGCGATCTGCTCGAGACGTTCCTCTCGACTCGAATACTTTTGGAAACCCCACGACTTGATTTTGCGCTCCCATTGGCGTAGGGTGGCGTGAAAGTTAAAATGCTCCTTCATATACTGTGCGGCCTCTTTCAGTGTCATCTTCTGGTCGATATAGCAGGCGCGGAAGTGGTCTTTCTGGGCCTCCCACTCATGATGGTTGGGGCCCGGAGCCTGCGAGTCATCCTCGCTCGCCATCAGGCTGAAAAGACAAATCTCTGGGTCGCAAGCCGTGTCAGTACTCTCTTTTCAGCCTGATCACTTGCCCCGGCCGTGCCTCCAGAGAGCCAGGTAAGAGGCACACGGTCCGGCACTGCGCAACAGGTACATGATAAAGAAGAGAAAGATGGCAGGAAGAACGACATGGTCGCTCGCCTTATCGACGCTGCTCGTGATCGAACCGGGCCTGGCGGCTAAGCACCTTTGCTGGGGAGAGCCAGGCTGCCCCAATCAACATCGAGCGGGCCCATTTGCGGCTGACTTCTTAGTGTACGAGATATACTTGCGGCAAGCTCGGCGCGGTCAGGTGCCGAGGGGAAACGGGCCGCCTCTATATCCGTTGACACGTCGCCAAGGCCAACCTTGCTGGTTTGGCCCCCCCAAGGACCAATTCTTCAGCCCAAATCCCTTTCACCAACAAAAGACGGACCGGCCACAGCGTCTATGATAGGGAAGAAGATTGGCTTCCCTCCTCAGACCTTCGAGAATATTCGTCGTCGTTCTAAGCGATGTCTAGTTCTGAATGAAACAGTCCCAACCAGCCCAAATCCTCCCGTCCCCACTCCACCTGGTCACGTTTCCAGTCGGCCACGATGTGAAGCATTAGGTTTGTGGTGATTCTGGCTTGCTACCCGAGCGGAATCTTTCAAAATGTTCTCCTCTCCCTCGTATCCAGTCCTCAGCTTCGTTGGATTTGTGGTAGTAAAAACTGTCATCTGCCCTCCCAATCCCACGGACCAAATTCCTGCCAATCTCATGTGTCAACTCTTCAAATTCGCATCCATGGTCGCGGCATCTTTGAACGAAGCAATCCATGCTGTGTTTGGCTTCCTCAGCTTGGTGCTCGGGTCGCTAGCATTGGTCCTGGATGTGATCACAGCATCAATCCAACGACCGTGGCCAGACATGGTCCGGGATGTGGTCGCCGCACTAATACAACGTCCCTGGCTGACATTGGGCCAAAATGTGGTCACTGCACCGGCACACCATACGAACTCAGCTAATCCACTCCCTGTCCAGTCGCCAACACCATCCTCCATCGTGCTCCCGCCGAGGGTGCCCTCCCCCATACCGGAGCCTTCCAGCACAGCGACCAATGTAACCAACTCACCACCTTTGTCACCACCACCCTCGCCCCCATTACCTGACGACGAATCCGACCAACGCACCCAGCTGCAAGGCTTTGGTGATCAGTTCTTGGACCCTCTGGGACCCACGATGGACACTCTTGACCTGTGAGGACAAAGCAAAAGGCGATAAATACGATCCTGAAGCGAGGTCGGCCAAGGCATCGTTGGTGCGGCTAACTGGGCGTCTGGGAGTCTTAATCAGGGGCCCTCGTTTGTTTAAGGTCACCGCGGGACTGTCGTGGACAAAAGTTTTCCAAAATTCTTCTAGAATACAAAGACATATTTCCTCTTTCTATCTCCAATCTCCCTGCCTTTGGAGAAATCCTGGGGAATCACGTGGTGCCAAGCTGCAGGCCTATTGTTGACAATGACAAAGTCGGCAATGATGATAGTGCTCAGAATGTGTACCCTGTAACCTCCATCAGAAGTAATCCGGTGCATCGATGCATCAGAAATCGTGGTTGTAGCCAGTTCCAGACGAGTTTGCCCACAGTGTCGGCCCCTATTTCGCGCCAATGGGCAAAATACCGGTTTGCCCCCTCGACAATGTCTTCGATCGTCCTCCTCTCCTCCTCACCACCTCCGATCTTCGCCCGCTCGCCAACAGTTCATGACACCTCGCCGTCGCTGCCGTCACCCAGCGCACTCCTCAAGAGCGAGAGGGAAGAAGGCTGCAAACAGTTCAAATCTAGGGGTGAGGTCAGGGACGGTTTCTCCAACGACTTCAGCATTGCTCGATCTCTCCTGAGTGCAAAAGTGGGTGCAGAAAACATACCTCCTAAATCGACGCGGAGGAACAACTTTGATGACATTGGCAAACGGAACGAATCCAAGACACAAAGAGTACCACCCGGACGTCGTGAACCGGCGCCCATTCAGGCTCCAGCAAGAGGCAGTCCATGTGCAGCCCTGCAAGAGCAGGCGGGGACAAGTCGCCGTGGAGCGAGGCAACAGAGTGGGGTTCCAGATCCGGAAGAAAATTCTCGACATGTCATCGACAGGCCGACCGAGAATCTCTCGAGCGATGACAGTCCACTACTGCTGGACAAGGCGATTCCCCGTCGACTGGATTGGACGCCTGTGAAAGAGAGCTCCATCAAGCCAGAAAGTGATGTCGAACTGAGGGATGCGTCGCAGTCTTTCTCCAAGGAGCTATGGGAGAGTTTTGGTTTCAGCAATGCACGCCTCTTTCAAGTCAGTACGAAACCCGCGGCCAACGGCGAAGCCACGAAACGCAGACGTCTGGATGTTCTGGATGATGCTTGTCAGGCCTCCACGGCAAAGGCAGCGGCGAAAGCGAATGTCAAGGTCAAGGGCTCTGGCCATGGTCCCGGTCAGAAGAGAAGCAAATCGCCTCCGAAGAGGAATGTAACAATTACCGGTCTCGCCACGTCTCACTATGGAGGGGATTATGAGAAGGATGACATCGTCGCCGTACCGATGTTGCGATATCTCACTGCTACCCAGGCCAGTGTTGATGGATATGGCGGCGATGAGATGTCAAACTCACAGGCCACGAAGCACGTGAAGAAGAACACACCTCTCGAAAAGGCCGGATCTGCAAAGAGGAGCAAGTCAGGGCCTCGACAGGGTGGCCGGTCAAAGTCTCGACTTTTGTCTCCTCAATCGGCCCTGAAAGCATTAGATGGTCAAGAGATGCTGTTCGGCTCGGCGAGTCAACTCGCCCGTGACGACTCTCCCACCTTTCTCCGGGATACTCTTGAAGCTCTCAAGAAGTCTGAAAGCACTGTATTGTCCGATCCGATATCACCGCAGCCGACTCAACCTGTATCCATCGACTGCACGACACCCAGGGCAGATCGCGGCACTTTACGCTTTCGGAAAACAAGAAATCTTTGGGCGGCTGCTGGAAGAGATGAGGAGAATGCGTTGTTGCACATCGACACGGTTGACATGTTTGATACACCTGCCGTCCGCCTTGCACTTGCAGGAAAGGATGTGCTGTTGGAACCGAGTCGGCCGTCGACCCATGTTTCGAAAGGGCTGCCGCCTCACAGGCATTCATCCTCACATCCAGACGGCCGTTCTTCACTGATAACTTGTTTTGATGAATCGTTGTATGATATCGACGACATTACGACTCCGGCCAAAGCGAACATGACGAATTCCACGGTCCCGATGCAAAGACGAACCTATCACACTTCAGGTGCACGGAATGCAAAGACCAGTAATGCTTCGACAAATCTGACGAGTTCAGAGCAGGCAGAGGTGCGGCGGTCTACAGACATGTCCGCTGCTCCACCCCAGGACAAACCGCTTCCAGCAAAGCCATCTTTCGTGGGTCTCCCGACACACGAACTACAGAAACAGATCTCGGCCTATGGTTTCAAGCCGGTCAAAAAGCGTGACAAGATGATTGAGCTTCTCGAGAGATGCTGGGAAGACAAATATGGCCCTTCAAACTCTTCACAACCGGAGGGAGCAGTAATGATGACTCATGGTGACTTCTTGACTAAAGTTCATGATCTTTCCTCCCGACCAGCGCCCAAGGTGAAAAGATCTCGAGCCAAGGCAAGAGGTGGTGAGACTGACGGAAGGAATTCGAAGGAGCCGAAGAGCAGAAAGAAGTCGGAACCGAGGCGGGAGGTCACGACAGCGGCAAAAGATCAGGTGCCTCGAAAGAGGAAAACAAAGAATTCAGAAGACTTGGTCGTCGACATTGAGGACCTGGACGTCGTCGAGACTGAGGATAAGGCCCATCCCAAGGCCGTCACGCGACCATCATCTTCTGCTCACGAGATTTTGCCTCCGACTTTGAGCGCAAGCACAAATGGCCTGGGCCAATCGAGCCCTGCTCTGACGGGCGGATCGCCAGGACCGGATATGAATGAGCAGATCAAAAAGGCAGTTCTTGCCTCGTCCTCGTCGGACACTCAACCCCGGGACCATGCGAAGGATCCCACATGGCACGAGAAGATTCTGATGTACGACCCCATTGTGTTGGAAGACCTCACCACGTGGCTAAACACGGAAGGATTGGGTAAGATTGGCGAGGATCGAGAAGTCTCTTCACTAGACGTCAGAGATTGGTGCGAGAGCAACGGGATCTGTTGCTTGTGGAGAGGGGGTTGGCGAGGACGAAAGCTGAAGGAACAAAACGGAGATTGACAACAAACAGACATAGGCCGGTCGCCGACTTGCTTACCACTCGTCTAGGTACCATTGAGTAGGTCAGGCACCTATGCTTCTGAGGTATGCAAGGCATAGATGGGTGCACATCGAAGCTGTGCTGGGAAATTGTTTGACCACCATTCATTCATTCGCTCACTGCTATATCACCATTGTATGAACGTTGAGTTCGTTAGGTGCTCTTGCCAACCCCCCTTTGGGCTCGATGCACACATTCCATATTTGCGTTGTTGAAAACAGTGTCCAGCCATCACCGCTGCTGCTGATGCTGTCAGGCCTCTCCTCCCCTCCAACTTCCTCATGCTCCTCAAAAAAACTTGCCTCTGATTTGGACTTCACTCCTCTCCACCCTGTCAGCATCGACGTCAATCTCAGAGACCCCCTCATCTCTGCCGGGGGCACCAGTGTAGAAACTCGCTGGTGGGGCTGCGGGTTTATCCAAGGCGTCGAACCGAAGTCCTCGCCGCCGTGCGAGGATCCACTGGACGGCCAACCTCATACCAAATGCCGCGAGTGCCCAGGCCAGGCCGCCGACGGGTGCGGCCACGAAGGCGCCGAATGCAGACCAGTCGTTGCCGTAGAGCCCCTGTTCTAGCAGGATAAGGTTCCCAGCGAGACGGGCGTCACCATCATAGTAGACCAGGCCGAACAGGAAGACGGTCAGGATGCCGCCCAGTCCGCCAACGACGACTTCGAAGCCGCGCCAGGCGTAGGCGCGGTCGGACAGGCCGATGACGAGCACAGGGACGGTGGACGCCGAGAGCAGGTCGGAGATCAGGTAGATCTGCAACACGCTCGGGCTCTTCAGAGCCACGACGACGACGGGGAAGATGATGAGCACGACGGCGGCCCGGATGTACCAGAAATTGAGCTTGTTTCGGAAGATATCGTTGGAGCCGGTCGACACCATCGCCGACTGGAACGAATCGAATGCCGCCGTGGAGAGGCACACGGTCATAACGATGACGATGCCGACAACCCACGCAGGAAGTTGCTCAAGGAGCAGGAAGAAGGCGATGGAAGATTGCTCGGGCGGATTCCCCAAGACGCCAGACCAGCCGGCCAGTAATCCGGAGACGCCGACGAGGGTGAGGATGATGGCGACGGCGACGGTCGCGATGCCCACACCGATGTAGAGGTCTCTGTCTGTTTTGGCGGCAAAAGTCCGCATCCAAAAGCCACTGATAAAGAAGTCATTTGTCAGGATCGCGACCGGGAAGATGTAGATCAGCTGCCAGCCGAGAAGGCTGGCGTTCAGATAGCCCGAGCTGTCGATCAGACTTTTGTCAATCTTGGTCTCGACCCCGACCGTGATGCTGCCAATGATGATGAGGCCGACAACCATGGCGCCTTGAACGTTGTCGGTGATGAAGCTCACTTTGAAACCACCCAACGATGTATAAATCGTGGTGACGGCGCACTCGACGATGACGGCCGGCAGACCGTTCAGGCCCGTGAGAGCGGTAATGATTTGCTGAAGAGCCGAGAGTTCGGCAACCATGTAAAGGAAGAGGGTTATCAAGCTGGCCGTGGGTCAGCCATGACGGCAAGCCTCGTCCGAGACAAGATCAATCATACGTCAAAGCCGACAAATACAGGCCCGTGATCACACCATAGCGCTGTCTGGTCCATTCTGTCAGGACGAACCCTTCCGGGCATTTCCTCCTGATGATGGGCCCGAGATAGGCAAAAACGAGCAGAGGAAGCGCCGATGTCAAGCTGTATACAACCAGTCCTTGCACGCCGGCAACGGTGGAGATCTGCGGGTACGAGAACAAGACGCCTGATCCTAGAGCTGTTGGGTCACGACAACGCCAGCGTCAGTACAACAGGCCACGGGGGAGGGAGAACGGGGGGGAAGAAGCGGCAGCACTTGTCCTCTCGCAAGCATTATCTTGATCGAGTCATAACGGTATCATCTCAGCAACACGCCAATGCATTGGTTCAGGTTCATCTCTGGTCCAGTTTCAACCAGGTGGATGGCCGAAGCATGCGGCGTGCGCACCCGTTGTGCTGCTCATCGGTTTGTGTCCCGGCTCCAGGCAGGATGGCCGGAAAAGCTCCTCCTGTGGTCCTGGACACAGTCGATGCGGTTGACGCAAACGTACGAACCTCGAGTAGATTTGCATTGCGACCAGCATCGTGTCGATGCGTGGAGGAAAAGTTGTGGATCATCAATCCATGTCTTCTGACCAAGGCGTCGTGTGGCCCGCTGCTGGTGCGTGAAAGCTTGTTGCTGCCGCTTCAAGTTCAGGTTATGACCGTCGTTCGAGGACACTCACCCGAGGCGATGAAGTTGAACGCAAGTGGGATGCCTGGGAACATTAGCTCGACCTCGGTAAGAATATGGAGAGGGTGAGAAAATCGATCTCCGAAGGATGTCTAACCCTTCTGAGTTCGTAAAGATGCCAAATACTCTCCCTTCGTCTGGTGGCGCAGCGTCCACGCGACGAAGAGTCCAAAGGCCCTGTCCAAGTTGTCAGCTGGCTGGCGGCCGGGACCGGCGGTGGGCGCACAGAAAGATGGAATATGTGGTGTAAATGAGGGCGTTTGACGCCTGCTCTGACGGCTGCCCCATACTGTGATATTTCAAGCGCTAGATGTCCGACTTTGTTGATGTACTCTCAGTGTTGCCACCGACAATGACCGCTCCAGGTCGAATGTGTTTTTGAGCTGATTGAAGAAGCGGGGCATAGGTTCAAGCCAAGCGACTGTGAGTCAAAGTATTTACACCACGCCGCAGGCTGGGTTTTGGAACCCCACGGGATGTGGACCTCTTTGCCAGCTCTTGCAACTTCTGGTAGCGTTTCACGGTTAGTCCAGTTATATTAGACTTATCCCAGCCTAGGGGCCGTTCCGGATCAATCGTGACTGAACTCGGTACCGTCGAAATTGGGTCTGATTATTGCAGTTTTGACATTCGCCTGACAACTGCTGCTTGGGAGTGATATGTGGCGAGACCTTCAGTAGCTGTACAATTCAGAACAACCCTCGATTTGGGGGAGTCATCGGCTGTGGATCGGTGATTGAACCAAGGTAGAGGTCAGATTCTCATGGCTTCACGACCCTTGTTGTCGGCTGTCGCAACAATCGTTGGAGACCAAGGACCTTTGATTCCTACACCAGGCCCCTTGGTCAAGACTTGAGCATGTGCTTGTTTCCAATTCTTCGTGTTCTTCGCGGTCTATCTCGGATACTGCTTCGAGATGGGGATCAACTGGAGTACTGTGACAGCAGAGCATCTCTCTAGCATACCCGGTTCAGCTTTGATGTCCGAAACTTTGGTGACACAAGACCTTCAACCGCAAGACTGTCCTCAGATGTTGGAAAGGGAACCGTGTTAGGGAACACAGGCTGCTCGTTCTTGTTGTCCTCTCTCTCCCCTCGTGGTTGACACATGACAGAGACATAAGACTCGACTCAACGGACTGGCCTGTAGCCTGGGAAATAACCATCTGATGGGTTGACCTCTTGATGTCAGCATCTGCTCCGTTTTCGCGGCTGACTGGGCATGATCGCATCCGCCAGCGACCTGCCTCAACTCACCAAGCGATTCCCGGGCCGAGATCATGTGCGCCAGAGGCCGGCAGTCAAGGAGGAGAGGACTCTGCTGCAAGCGAAAGGGAGGATGCGAGGAAGTAGAGTTGTCCGTCGGGGAGGATCATCCTGCTGAGCGAGCGTCCAATGACCACGTGTCAGAGGAGAGTTTTCCCCGAGTGGACTCCAAGGACCATTCTCATCTTCCTGGAAAGGATCAAAGATATGACATGTTCTCAGAGACGGCAGCATAGGTCAGCGGTGATGGCGGTGCACCGGCGCCGGAGATGTGACTTACAGGGACTGAGGTTGCGGTCCTGCCGTGTTCTCACCATATTCCGGGTTTATAGCGGCCCCCTCGGGTCTCGTTCAGAGACTGTCAGGAACAATATTGTTCACCAAGCGTCGTATCACTGATGCTGGCCGTTGCTTCTGCCACTGGCTCTTCTTCGGCATGTCGAGTTTGTCAGGTATGATGGAAGGCTGAATTGGACTGGTTCTATTCGCATGAGACGATGAACGGGGGTCGCTGGGGACGTCGCTGGGAAGATGAGAGAGGTCAGTGGGAGAGGGATCAAACCTTGAGTGTACGCTGCAGATGAAGACGTGAACATGCAACAAGGACAGCAAAGGTCAGCAAAGGACAGGCTTGATGAGGTCCAGACATGGGAACAAGAAGAGTGATATGTGTGGCTGGAAGATACAGTCTTCCAGGCCGTTCTGATGGTAATCCTTTGGTCGACGTCCTCCACGAACAAATCCCGCGCAAACCGCAACTGTTACATTCAGGCCTTTCCTGAGTCTTGTCTAGCACCTTTGTTGCCTCTTAGCAAAATATATGCACTGATCAGTGTCACCGTCCCGAACGCCAACGCTATGTTTATCAAGGGGGAACTGGCAAAAACTCCCAATTCCGTTCACCCACAGTGATGTTCTCTTTCATCACCTGCAACTTTCGACGGCCACAAAAGCCGGTATGTGTGGCCGGCCGGACAATTTGCTGAAAGGAGCCGCCAGACTCGGACCTCTCATCTGGCACCCACACCGTCTCCTCGACCAGCTGCCACGGCTCATGGTACCTTCGTGGATTGTATCCAGGCGCGCTCACCAAAATATCGAGCAAGAAATGGATGGGGGTATAAAGTCGCTCAAACCGCCGGGTCAACGGCAGCCATGAAAGAGTCTTCGCATCGTAGGCCACACGAACAAACGGATTCATGTAAATGCCCGTGTTTCCGGGTTCGGGATTCTGGATATCCGCCTGAATGAGGCAGCATTCGGACGCGTCCCAGTACAAGTCTTCCTCTGCCCGGAACCGATAGGGCGCACTCAGGTTACTCGGACTCTGAGAACCCGCGGTCACCAGTTCGAGCATGCCTTTTCTCGGCTGGAAGAAGCGCGCGTCAAAGGCGACCATGCCGCCCCAACAACTCCTCACGCGGACGGCATCTTTCTGATCGACGACATCCTGATGGCTTCGTTCATCCCCATTGGCCGAAAACCAAGGGAAAAACGGCAGTCCCATGGCGTAACCGTCGACATCTCTGGTGGCAAAAGTGTCGTAGAATTTGAAGGGATTGATAAAGTCGACCGCACAAGCGGCTCGATACTCTGCTATGCCTTGGGCATTGACGTTGGTCGAGAAAAGAAGCTGAGCAGCGTCGATCGGGTCAAAGACCACGTCGTTGAGGTACAACAGCTTATCAAACGTCACCGGGGACGTCTCCAACGGCCTCAGGGCGCGGTTCCGCACCTCGGCGAGGTATGCGATCCGTTTAGTGCGCACGGAGCCGTCTGGCAGTTTGACGTGTGGTATCTCGTCGAACCCCACATGCTCGTCGTACACCAGACTGTGATTACACTTGAGCTGGTGTCCGAGCTCATCAAGGGCCTTTTGGGACTCCGGGCCCGAGTCGTTGACGTAGATCGAGAGGTGCACATTTTCGGCTCCGAGCAGGTGCACCAACCCCAAGACTCTTTTGGCCCAGGGCCCTCCGGTCAGCCTCGCGCCACGGTCGTAGATGGTAGCTGCGATAAACACCTTTTGCTGCCCCCCATTGGCCCTGCCGGACTGGGTAGAGGCCAGAGCTTGCTGCCGCAGACGCGCATAATGTGGTGGCAGGTGTGTGTATCCAGGAAAGAAGACGGCACTGAAGATGACAATGAGCACGATCACGGCCGTGAATGAGTATGCGAAAAGAGCGAATGTCCGAAGTATGGACCGCGGAGAACAGGAGTATGAACGTGTCAAGCGGGGTGGCCGCCGTCTTCGTGAGCGATATTGGTGCCGTAGGTATGCGGGGACGATGGTAACAAAGCGAGAGGTGAGCGGAGGAGGCTTCGCGATGGCGGACACGGCGTGGCCGCTGAGCAGATGCGACTCAAAGTCGTCATCGTCGTCGTCAAGGAGTGGTGCTTTGTGGTCATCTGAACCGGCTGTATTCGTTCGCGACAGTTCATAGTCGTCGGGTGGGAGACACGCCGAAGTCATGTTTCGCTCGTGAGGAGAGCGCGGAGAATAAGGCCTGGTCGCACCGCCATAGGCTGAGGCCGCTGGAAGATGGGAGATTGTCGATAAAGATGTGGCTTCATGAGGCTGCTGCTGCCAGAGGGCGACCCAGTCCAGATATCAGTCCAAGGCGTGGGTGAGGCGAGAAAGGCCACCACCGACCTGCCTACCTGCCTGCGCGTCTTATCCGTCTATAGATTGAAACGTAGGGCAGGGCAACGCTACTCTGCACAGCCCCGTGGCGCCAGGGGCCCGGCGAGATGCTTGGGGCCAGGGCTCGACGCGTCGCTGAGTGTGCAGTCAATCGCGCATACCCTGACCGACTTCGAGGAATGCTACCACAGTTGGCTTCGCCTTTTCGCCATGCCCATGTCGGGAGCAGGGGAGCAGGGAAGGGGAAAGCGACTCGCAATCATGATCCACATATGCAGGCCAGCCCGTCCCCCCATCTCGTCACTGTGTGGCCATTCATGATCGGCCATTTGTTGCACGTCCGTCGCCGGAGGGAGATCGTCGCTTTCTCGCTGCCCTCTCCGCACTGGCGCCCAGCCAGCTGAAGAGTAAGAGTACCCGATGGGAGAGAAGCCCTGTGGTCAATGCGCCAGTCCAGAAACACGGACGCCTCCCGTGCTCCGATATGGATCCAATTTTCGCATCAATTGGCCGTCGACCAGCAATTGCGTCCCCATTCAACGGCAGATGTGCCTTCCAGGGGGAACCAAGACTCGACCTGGCACAGGCAACTTCCAAAACTAACCTCCTGAAAATAGCTTATACGAGCAAAGAAAAAGGATTGCGATTTTGCCATCCGCAAACCTGCGACAGTCCACTCAAGACGGTGCTGTATGACGCTGGGTGGCAGGAATTACGCGTCCTGGGTCTACCTTTAGTGCAGCACCTGCTCAGGTACGCAGTCCCCAAAACCCACTCCGCACGTGGCCCAAAATGGTGGTTGTTTGCCTGCCAAGTTGGCATCTAAGGGCGCCAATCCCATCTGGAGGACCCAAGCTCAGCACCCACAGTGAGCAACTGAGGCGATGAGTGAGCAACTGACGATGCTAGGTCAGACATGAACCTTACTACCGAGCGCACAGCCATATATCCATCCGCACGCTCGCTAGTTCAGCCAGCACGGCCCCGGCGTAACTGTCCCCGACGAAATTTGGGATACGAATGGCGGACCCTTATTACCAGGCGATCCACTTGACCCATGCCATCCCTGATCTCTCAAAACCGTTCGATATCACGTGTCGGCCGTCAACAGATATCTGGGACAAACCACCGGTCACGCATTCATTTAACGCACCGATCATCTACCGGACCACGACCGTGGCTTCATTTAAATCGGCTCAAGCGACAATCTCAGCGGAATGGAAGGACAAATATGACCAGGGTGGTCTCTGTTTGATTGTCAATTCTGCCGACGCCCGGCGCTGGGTCAAGACGGGCATCGAGTTTCTCAACGGTGAACCAAATGTCAGCACGGTGGCAAAGGACAGATGGTCCGACTGGAGCTTGAGGCCTCTCTTGTCCACGACGACCAACCACGCGACGATAGAGATCGAAAGCGCCGCTGATGGCAGCCTGTGGGTGTGGCTACTGGATGACAACGGCAAGAGGCGACCGCTGAGAGAAGTGACTTGGTGGGGCGATCTCGCGCAAGACGCTGAATGTTGGATCGGCTGTTATGCAGCAAAGCCTGCGCCGCACGGAGAGAAGGACGACCTCGTGGTGCATTTCGATGCTTTCACAGTGGAACTGCGGTAGCAGCGTTGGCCCTTCCTGATTGATGAGAGACCGCATTTTGGACCTCAGTAAGGCCTCCGAAGACCTGAAATCGCATTTGAGAAGCTTGAACCATTCCTGTGCCGGATCGAAACAGGGCAAGCAGAATGGCTGCGCCAGACACCCGCACAGGAGAAAAGCAGGCTCGCAGTGAGGACGGTGACAGGGAGATGGACACGTTGGGCAACATAAGACCGCTTAGTCTCGCTCGTTCAGAGTCTGGTTCACCAAGTTTGCCGTAGAAAACAACAGGGATGCATTTTTGCAGACGCGCTACTCACACGCGTCGCGATTGTGCGTCATCGGCAGAAGCACTCCCACAACCCGGACCCCCTCCCACTTGTGGACATCCAGGGTCGAGTCGTGCGATTCAACCAGCCTCGACAGCTGACGATGTTGTATCAACACTGACTGACTGTCTGACGGACACTGTGTCGACGATGCCCGGCCGGCTGCGACAGCCCGGTGCTGTGGAGGCTGCGGAGGCGGCTGGTCGAAAAGACCGGCTCTACGACATCCCCGGCCTCGAGTTCAACGATGCGCTCACCTGGCGAGCGGGCAAAACGATACCGGTCGCAGACCTGCTCTCGCGACTGCAAAAGCTCAGCGGGGAGCTGCGAAACTTTGACCAAGATCAGGTCGAGTCCGGCGCCTTCACCCAGGTCGCCCACGATCTGGCGAACACCAACCTGTTGGGCCATAAGGACAAAGGTGTCAGAGCGTGGACCGTGTCATGTATCGTCGACATCCTCAAGATCTGCGCCCCCAACGCGCCTTTCCTAGACAAACAACTGAAGGTGAGGAATGCCGTTCGGCCACGCGCGTTGCGATTGACCCACACCGATAGGACATCTTCACCGTCATCATCAACTCGATTCTCCCCGCCCTGGCAGATCCGACGAATGCGTATAATGCCCAGCATGTGTACATCCTGCACTCTATCGCCGAGTCCCAAAGCATTCTCTTGTTGACGGATATCCCCCACCCCGAAAGTCTGATCGTATCTCTATTTACCACCTGTTTCGACATTGTCTCCGAGTCGGGGAAAAATACGACGGGAGCTGAAATCTCCAAGAGTGTCGAGTATCACTTGAAGAATCTTCTGGCGGCGGTAGTTGACGAGGCGACCTTGCCGCAAGAGGCCACCGACATCATTATATCCCAATTTCTCCGTGTCGACCCTAAATCGGCCCACGAGCCGCGCCCCAAAGGGAAGAGGCCTGTTGAGCGTCAAGATGGGAAACAGGGAACCCTCATTCTGAAAGGCTATCCTCCCGCCTACAACATGGCCAAATCAATTTGTACAACATGTCCAGAGAAGATGACGGCACAGATCACGCAGTACTTTGGCACCGTCATTGTCGACGCTACGTCCGCGGTGCAAGGGAATGGTCACGCGGCCACGTCACACAGGCGCCTATCAGACCTGGAGGAACCAGAAGATGAAGCAGAGAGTTTGTCGGACTTGCGCAAGGCACACCGTCTCCTCCGCGAGCTTTGGCGAGCTTGCCCCGACGTGTTGCTGAATGTGGTCCCACAGATCGAGGCTGAACTCTCAGCGGACTCGCCTTCGCTCCGGCAACTGGCGACGGAAACACTGGGGGATATTGCCGCCGGGATCGGTATCGCGGGGTTGGCTCCTCTGCCACATCTCGATCCTGCCGCCTACCCTCTGCCATCGATCGAGGAGGAAGAAGAGGAGGAGGAGGAAAATGCTCCTGCGACAGCAGCCAAGAATCCCTTATTGACGCCAGCCTCCCCTAAGCCATTTGCGACCGTTCATGCGACCGCGTATCAAAATTTCTTGGGTCGACGACATGACAAATCACCACCTGTCCGGGCGGCGTGGGCGACGGCGGTTGCCCGTATTCTCCTGACTTCTGCCGGCGGAATTGGCATCCACGATGGCGAGCTTCAGGAGCTGCTGGCCGGCTTTGCGCAAATGCTTCGCGATCACGAGGAGCGCGTTCGCCTGGCGGCGATCCGGTCAATTCCTGGCTTCACCTACCACAAAGTCGTGAATGTCCTCGGTGCCGATGGTGGCATGGTCAAAGCCGGGACGGTCTTGTCGACACTCGCCGACCGGGTCACGGATCGAAAGTACTACGTCCGAGAAGAAGCAATTCTCCTTCTCGCCCGAATATGGGGTGTGAGTTCGAGAGACATTGAAGAAGGACGCGAAGCGGCCGTCGCGGCCGTCGGAGATATCCCGAAGCGTCTGTTGAGCGCGTATTTCACCAACGACGCTCATATTCATGCCTTGATCGACAAGGTCATGTACGAAAGCTTACTCCCTCTGTCGTTTCCGCCGATCAAAGTCCAGATGCCCCGATCGGATAGTCAAAAGCAAAGGGCGAAGGAAAAGGAAAGAAGTGCGCAGGAAGACAGCGCCGCAGTCGATCCGGATGCCGTCCGAGTTCGCCGTATGTTGACCTTGACGCGTAGCCTCGACGCCCGGTCTCGCGCTGTGTTTTTTGGCATGCAGAAGCGCCAGGTACAGATGAGTAAAGCGGTGACGGCTCTGTTGAGGGCGTGTGAGGAATACAATGGAGGCGTGGTCGAGGAAGGCACGGATGAAGAGAAGATCAAGTCGCAGCTGTCGAGTTATATTGACGCACTCTCCAAACCATTTCCCGATCCGAACAAAGTGGCGGCCGACCTGTGGAAGTTCGCGAAACTGCACAATCGCCGCGACTATCAGCTCATCCGGTTCGCCATGGGCACCGAGTACGACTATCGCACCATGACCAAGGCGATCAAGGAACTGACCAAACGGATCCGCGAGGGGCCGACCAACACGCAGTCGCTGATGGAGACGTTGATCCCACTGTTATACCGGTGTGCTCTGATCGTCTACAACCGGAGTCATGTCCCGGCCATCATGGAGGTGTCGAGAACGGACGCGAACGGGTTGGCTGACATCGCGCATGAAGTGCTGAAAGAGATCTCCGCTTGGAACCCCGAAGTGCTCAAGTCGCACATTCGGGCGCTGTGTACGGCACTCGAAGAGCATGCGCCGTCCGCTTCCGCACCTGAAGAGCCTGGCGCGGCCGATACGTTGAAAGCCTGTGCCGGATTCGCGCGACGCTATCCGAGCGAGGTTTCCCAGGACCGCAAATTCCTCACGGCGATGACCAATTTCGCCTTGTACTCGAGATCGCCGCGGGCGTCAAAACACGCCGTGTCCATCTTAATGACGGTCGCCGACAGGAAAGAGATGTATGCTCAGGAGATTCTCACCAAGGCGCTGAAAGACTGTCGATATTCATCGCCTCACTTTCTGGCCCGTCTCGCCACCATCTCACAAATGTGTCTCCTCGCGCCCGCCGCGGCCACTGCCGAAGCAGATGCCATCCGACAGATTGCCGTGACAGATCTTCTGCACCAAAATCATGCTCCGAGTTCCGAGGCGGACCCAAATGCGTGGGTGGAACCGATCGACACCGAGAGCGCGGCAAAAGAACTGGCCCTGAAGATCTTGGTCAATCAATGCCGATCAGAAGATGAGAAAGCTGATGGTCAAGAGTTTGCCGAACTGATACAGCCGGTGTTCAAGATCTTGATGACACTCATCACCGAGGACGGCGAAATCACGCCTTCTCGCGACACTCCAGCCGCACAGAGAAATCGTCTGCGGCTCGCGGCAGCACGGTTCATCCTCAAGCTCTGCAGCCATAAAAGAAAGTGCGAGGAGTATGTCACACCGTCAATGTTCAGTGATATTGCGATGATCATCATCAATCCTCCGATCGCTGTGCGTACAGGCCTGGTCAACCAACTCAAAAAATATCTCGGCCAAAATCGCTTAAATCACCGCTGGTTTACGCCCTTGTTCTTGCTGGCATTCGAACCCGATGTCGAGCTCAAGAAGGCAACCGTGTCATGGTTGAAGTCGCGAGTGCAGTTCTTCGCCAGACAGCAGCAGGCCAAGCCGACCGACAAGAAAACGCACCAAAATGTCATGGAATCTCTGTTTGCACGTCTGTTGAGTTTGCTGGCCCATCACCCTGATTATCCAGACAAACAGACCGAGGATTTCGATGGCGAGCTGTCCGACTTCTCCAAGTATATCATTTTCTACCTCATTTCTGTTGCCACCGAGGACAATCTGTCGTTGATATTCCACATCGCACAAAGGGTCAAACAGACCAGGGACAGCGTCACTGGATCCGACGAAGCGAGTGAGCACTTGTACGTCCTGAGTGACCTCGCCCAAGCCGTGATCCGAAACTATGCCGACCTCATGCCCGCGCATGCAAAAGGCATCAACCTGCTCCAGACGTGGCCGGGCCAGGTATCGTTGCCACGAAGTTTGTTCAAGTCGTTGCCGAGTCATGAAGCCGCGCAGGAGATCGCCGAAAAGAATTACCTGCCTGAAGACGTAGCCGTCGGGCTGGAGAAACTAGTACGATCTTACATCAAGGCGACAAAGGGCGAGGGGCAGCACTCCACAAAGCGGACCATTCGGCCTGAGAAGAAGAGAAAGAGCGAGAATCTCGAGCTCGGTGACGAGGATGAGGAGGGAGACGAGCGGAGGGCGACGAAGAAGATCAGAAGGACGACCAGCCTTGCCATCCGAAAGACGCCCAAGCCCAAGCGGAAGAGCAGCGAAGTCCCCAGCTCAGAAATGCCATCGCGGAAGAGTACAAGAGTATCGGGGGCGAACACCATCTCTTACGCGGAAGCAGACAGTGACGAGGACGACGCTGAGATGGAGGAGAATGATCGGCTGGCAAGTAGTCCGAGACAAGCGAGAAGATATTCTGGCCTGGAAGCGCAGAGTGAGAATGACAAAGGACCGGTTCGGCATGATGCCCCAACACCAGAACAAGCTCATGTGGAACGGGAGAACGAAGAAGTACAAGTACATGAAGACGAAGATCAAGCCGACACGGAGCAAGGGTCTGATGGAGAGCCGTCGCCCTCGCCTTTGAAGGAGAAGAGTAATGCCGGTGGAGGAAGGAAAGGCAAGGCTAAGGGGAAGAAAACGACGACAACAACCACGTCAAAGGATGAACAATCGGTGCGCACGACGAGACCGACACGAAGGACGAGGGCATGAGCATGTCACGAAGTTGAAACGATGCTGCGCTGCCTTTCGACAAGCATCGTCCCTGAACCTGGCGAGTCAGCACGGCGCCGCGCCTGGATGGACGGTCAAGGATATGGTGCCGGTTGAGCATGCCGATTGAAAAGTCTTTCAACCTGCAGATCGAGAACAATCTGGAGAAATTCAGCCTAGGCGCGAAGGTATCGTTCCATCTCACCGAGGCTGATCACCTACACTGCGACCGGTATGGATTGCATTGCCCACCTCGTCCGGCACCGTCAACGATTTTCTCGTGTAGTTAGATCATCGACGAATGAGGAAAGACTTGGGCTAGCCCGCAGCCAATGATGCAACGGCTTCATGGATCCGACAAGACAGGAGCTGGGTGCCGTTGACGAGAGATGGTACGTTCCACATAATCGGATGGACAAGTATTTGATCTGCAAGGCCAGCGAAAAGTCGCCGGCATTAGCTCCAGAGACCCAAGCGTCGCACACATCAGCTTGGCTTGCTCGGCAAGGAACGTGAAACTCGTCCACTTGTGTTGTCTCAATGACCACCTCTTCTAACGTATAGGAGGTCGATACGGTAGCCACAAAGTGAAGCCTGTGGCCGGCTTGATCTCTGGTGAGATTGTCTAACTCGCCGTGGCCAGTTCTGTGGTATAGAACGGCCACATTTGATCGTTTCGGCCGAATGGCATCGGACTCGTCATACCTGGCAGGTGGGAACCCTTTCGCGGAGCGTTTTGCTCAAGCGGACTACAGGCTGCCCACAGCAGTATATAGGCACGCCTATTGCGCACCCAAATGGCGCTCAGTCCTCTCTTTCCTGCCTTTTTCAAATTTTTGGTTTTCCGTTAAACCCGGCTTGTTGAACTGGCATTGAAGCTCAAGACACTGTCGACGATTGATATTTGTTTGCCATGCCGGCTAGCACGTCAGTGCATATCGAGGCCACACCGAGTCGCATCTGGGAGGTCCTCACGGCTTTCAACGAATGGGGTGACTGGAATACGTTCATTCCGAAGATCACATCACATGCCGACCGTCCCGGCATAGGCACAAATGTTACCTTCACGGCCTACGCCGAGGGGGCCGCTCCTGCGACATACACCTGCCGTTTCGTTACCTGGGATCCCAGGAGAGAATTTGCATGGTTGGGGGGACCCATGCCTCTGATGCTGGAGTGGCTGGCCAGAGGATATCATTGGTTCAAGCTCATCCCGGAGGGATCAGGGACACGATTTATTCATGGGGAAGAACTTCAGGGGCTCTTCAGTTACTTCATGCCCCAGAGCATGCTGGATAATTTGACAAGATCGCTGGAAGGGTTCAACAAGGACTTGAGGCAGCGCTGCGAAGGCAAGTGAACTCGAAGCCTGTATTAATATCGGAACAGGTGTCGTCAAGTCTGTGCGAGCATTTTATTCAGGTACTATTGATGGTCAACCGTTGACAGTGGCAAAAGCTTGACAGCATTGACAGGACCACGAGCCTTTGCATCAGTTTAGGAACATTCCGCATGTCTGCGATTTTCACAGCTAGTTCAAAATCACCGGTGAGCCACTCAAACTATTTGTGGACTTTGGATCTTGTGCTGCAAATGGCATCTGAATGTGACCAGGCGCGTCATGGCACGGGACATTAATCACATTGTTTCATTCGTTCTGTTGATCGCTGGAGGTCTCGAACGCACTGATGGAGCCAGATTCCAAGTCTCAATCAGAGATCGAGCGGTCCTTCCGAGTATATGCCATGGAATGCAACTGGCGGTCAAGGTCTCTTTTTGCATCGCTGGATTCTATTTGCAAACCATTGAGGTGGAGAGTGCTCCTTCTATTGGTCTTGAACCTGACAAGCCGGAGGCTACAACACATATTTCTCCTTTATTCGGATCTGACATGTTTTGCCGAAGAATGCCAGACGGAAAGCCGAGGCAAGTCAATGGTCAGATACCTTCTGCTAAGATGATTGGCTAATACAGCTGCCGTTGAGCGCAATGAATGGATAAATATGATCATGGCCGATACTGTGGAGGCTGATCAAAATTGTCATCGTCGTCGTCAATAGGTGGGCCTCTCATAGATAACCCGTCCAGACCAGTTGTCCTCGTGTCCGTGGACGGTACTATATGAGATTCTATCCGGATTGGTATGTCTTTGATCGTGAATTTGGATCTTTTGTGCGCATACTCAAAGAGAAATCTCATCTCGAGAGCATAAAAGCGAAAGATATTATACGTTGAGAATCCCGGCACGAGCTTTCCACTGGATAGACGGACCTGTGCAAGCTCTCCGAGGTTGACCGAGTTGGTCGGTAAGACTGTTGGCACCACCGTCATTTGTTCACTCTGCAAACCCCTCATGACAGAGATATCACAGGTTCCCTGTCCTAAGCAGACATTCTTCCTGTCGTACGGATGATGGCATCCAGCCCGAACTTTGGTATGTATCAGAATCGATATCGTGAACTTCTTGATCTTGAGTATTGAGGCAGAGAATGGGACTTCTGCAGGATTGTCACTTGCTGTGGGCTCGGTGCTTCCGAGACTAGTCGCTGAGATATGGATGGGAATAGGAGCATCTGCGTTTATCTCGACTGCTTTTGGGACCAACACGCAGATTTGGATCCCGGGTTGTGACTGTGCTGCCCCGGTCACGGCACTCGGTTTTCGGTCGCGGATGATGGAGATCAGGCGATCTTTCATCGAATGAGGGTGCTCAACGGGCCGAAATGGAATCAAGTGGTGATAAGCTCGATACGACCACTCAGAGCCCAGATTCGAGTCGATTGGGGGTGGCAGATATCTCACGTCGATCAATTTGGACACGCCAATGTTGTAGCTGAAAGGGATATCGATTATTGGTGGCCTAATCAAGGTCGCATGGAGCACATACTCCACGGAGCAGTGAAACATGCCGGCATGGTTCATGCTCGGCGGGAGTGGGTGAGGGTCAAAGGCATCTGAGCCTCGCCATGGTGATGTATGATCGAAAGTGTCCCCGAGACCCATGTAGCCGTCTAAAGGAGAATCAGCGATATCTGGAACCCGGAATACGAACGGCCATTCATAAGTTCCCTTTGCGTGAGTATATTTGCCACGATACAGGTTCAAATGTCGACAGAAGAGGTATCCGCAAGACTTATAGTCGTATCTCGACGTCGTCATATCCCCGAAGCTGTGGACCAGCAGGACCTTCGATCGACCGACAAATGAGATGGCAACAGAACCCATTGGCTGATCAGTCAGCACCACCAGCTTTACAACACCCAGAACCAGCGATCCAGGTGTGTATGGATTGCCTTCACTGTTGGAAAGAACAATAGAGAGCTCCATCCCGACGCTCGATCGGGGGTTGCTGAGACGCTGAAGGGGCAAAGCTCTGCGGTTGAGCCAACTTTCGCAGGGAGGAAGCAAGTTGCACCTGGAGGATGATATTGCCGATCTGGAGGCGTCCTGAAGAATCGACATGAAGTACAGAATGCCAAGTCACGACTGTGTCGACAATTTCCTTTGGAGGCTTATGCTTGGGATAGATATCTCTAATTATGACCAGTCTCTTTTCCGGGATGAAGGGCAGATCACGGCAAAAACTGTGCACCCGGCGGGCAGAACCCATGCAGCTGGAACCTCATGACATCCTTAAACCTGGATCCTTTCACTCCCAATTTTACAGAATGTCAAATCGGATGCTATTCAGACCGGACCAGAAGTAGGATCAACGTGCCCGACCCGGATTGGGATAGTTTGACAATTCACTGGCACGTTCACGGATGAGTGTCCGGCTGGGGGATGGTCAACTTGCCGGCTAATCACGAGAATGATTGAGACTGAGCAGTCTGATGCATATACCGGCTGTGTCGGGTATACCACAACATGATCGCGCAGTCTGATTGGGTGGCGAGCAGTGGAAGAACGACCAGCTGGTAGATACCTTGCCGACCAGCTTTGCCTTGCCGGTCTAACCGGCATATCCGATAATTATTGTCGAAAAGAATCGGACACCATTTTGGATACCTTGGTTCTCTCTTTTCTCCGGATATGAACACCTCAAATATACTTCGAGTCAAGTCCATTTCCTCAGACATTCTAGGAGCCAGGTCCAAGATGTCGTTCAGGACATAAAATACCAACAACACCCACAGTTTCAATTGTTTTCTCTTGGATAGAAGAAGCACTCACTAAACTTTCATGAAAAATTTATGGCTATGGCAGGGTGTTACCGTGTCGACAGGAACCATGCCTCTTCCAGCACAGTCACTTTGCCCTGTGGTTCGAGTCAAGGCCCAGATCAACCTGACGAGACGCCAATTCCTGGTCGGAGGACGACCAAGGAAGAATCAGACGAGCCTGGCATTTCAGAAGGCCCTGGAGATGTCAATGGTGAGGGTGATGAGGCAGAGCTGACCGAGTTGGCAATGCCGGAGCCTGTTGAACATGACATCTCAAGGAGACCGACGTTGGAACGAGAACAGCGGAAAACGAAGGTCAGACTGAGAAGGAATGAAGTGCTGGGTAGTAATGACGAGTTCCTCACCGAAGTTGCCTTACCATCAATTGCACACACCACGTCGGCCCCCAGGCATGAAGGTCCGACGGCGTCTTTGGACTTTCGACCGAACGGCATCACAGAGAAAGATTCAAAGTCTGAGGAAAAGCGTCGACGACGGTCATCACTATTGACGGAACTATTCATCATTTCTCACCTTATTCTGGCTTCCATTCTAGGAACGTTGAGCCGGCTCGGGATCGAGGCGATAACACGTTATCCTCAGGCGCCGGTTCTGTCGCCTGTTCTGTGGGCGAACATAGGCGGATCTTTCGTCTTCGGCTTTCTCAGTGAAGATCGCCGGCTCTTTAGACAAGAATGGGGCGCGGAATCGGAGCACTGGTCATTCAGAAACCTCAGGGGCCATTCAAGAGACGAAACCTTGCAACGAGAGGCGGGCGAAAAACACCGCAGGACGAAAAAGACCATCCCCTTGTATATCGGCCTCACCACTGGTTTCTGCGGCTCATTCACCTCCTTTTCCTCTTTCCTGCGAGACGCATTTCTTGCCTTGAGCAATCAACTGCCGGATCTCTCGGAGGACATTCCAGGCCAGTATCGGAGTCCGGGCTACGACTTTGAAGCAGTCATGGCTGTCATGATTATTCAAGTTGCGTGCTCGATCTCTGCTTTGCAGATGGGTGCCCACCTCGCACTGTTCACAGAACGCATTGTTCCTGTCTTACCTTTTCGATTCATCCGACGGTTTTTGGACCCGCTGGTCGTTGTCCTAGGGTGTGGAAGCTGGCTCGGGGCGGTTTTTCTCAGTATATGGCCCCCACATGGCTATTGGAGAGGTCGTGTCGTTCTCTCTTTGGTCTTCGCTCCGCCAGGGGCATTACTACGCTTCTACGCTTCGAAGCATCTTAACGGTCTGATTCCTGCTTTCCCGCTCGGGACCTTTTTGGTGAACATGTTCGGCACCGCCTTTCTTGGGATATGCTATGACCTTCAACGGTCAGACAGTGGTAGAAGTGTATTGGTGTGTCAGACGCTGGAAGGACTCATGGAGGGTTTCTGTGGCTGCCTCACCACCGTCAGTACTTGGGTTGCTGAGCTCAAGACATTACAGCGCCGGCATGCATACATTTATGGCGCTTCAAGCCTGATGTTCGCTTTGGCGTTATTGGTCACGATCATGGGCTCCGTGCTATGGGCTAGAGGGTTTGGCTCTGTAACTTGCTCAGTCTGAGCAAGACATACCTCAAACGTTAGAAGGTTGTTCAAAGAGAGACCAAGTGGCAGGTATCTAAGACATGTGAAATTCGGGAAACAACTTATCACATACCAAGGATCTCAAACCGTACAGACCAGCTATTTCACCGACATTAGCCCAAAGCCGAGAGCGCTGCCGTTCACCTTACTCTTTTCACTTACTGACGACATTCTTCCTCCCCTGGAAATAAGTCATCGACTTCAGATTATGCTTTGGCTTTGCACTTTGCGAGTCGTCGACGCTCTTCTCTTTGCCTCAGCATATTGAAAATGATTTTCTAGAAGCCGCGTCGGGCGGATCGGGCGGATCGGGCGGCTAGAAAGTCTCTTTTACAGATAACGACCTCACTGTTACCTGCACTTGGTGCCTTCGGCTGGTACACGGGAATTGGCAAAAACATCCGAAGGCTGTCGATGGCCTTTCTGATGAGGCCATTAACGGTGTAATTCTTAATCAATCCTGTCGCCCAAAACCCCAGTTTCCTTGAATGCCATGACACCAGGCCCTGGTGTCAAGCGTCGACGTGTCGCTCAAGCATGTCTGAGTTGCCGTATTCTTAAATCCAAGGTGAGTCTCTTCTCGAGATCCCACAGTTGTGATATTCATGCACCTTGCTCTAGTGCGATGGATGTCAGCCTGTCTGCGGCCGATGCGCTGGTTATGGCTATACCTGCCAGTGGGGGGAACGCCCCACCAGGGCTGGAAACGGTGATAGTTATCAGCGCTCACGATTGAATCTGATGTCGACAAATAACGAGACGCACAAGTTAAGAGAGGCGGTACGGACCTACGACAAATTGATCAAAGGCCTCCGTGCGAGTCTTTGCGACAACGATCGCAAGGTCGTCGATCTGGGGTTGTCGACCCTCCAACAGGCATTGCCAGAATTTACAGCTCGGCCACAATCTCGAGCGGGTCAAAATTCCTCCAACGACGTGCCTGCGAGTCCCGAAGGGTCATCTGTTGCTTCACAGAGATATCTAGGTGAAGCAAGCGACATACGCTTTTACAAAGCTATGAAGCAAGCTTTGTATGAGAGTTCCGGCGCTGGCGATCTGCCACACATTGACGCCATCTGTCCTGTAGACAGTTACGAGCAGGAGGGCGAAGTGCGACAAGCTAGCATCGACGACTGCCAGGCTTTCCTGCCAACCAGAGCAACGGCTGACAACTATCTTGAGATTTACTTTTCAACCATCCATATTGCATATCCATTCGTTTGGCGGCCTGGTTTCATGGAGCGGTATGACGAGTTCTGGACGTCCGAATCACTTGATCGATTGTCCAGCCCCTGGTTGTCCCTTCTGTGTAGGTTATGGACCGCCCGTGATGATCAGACTGTTGATTCTTCAGTGTCTATCTATGCCATCGGTGCCTGCTACGAGGCCTTTTCTGATGCAGACCCGGCCTCGAATCCTCAAACCAAGACTCCTCATCACCAACAATACTTCGAGCAAGCTATTCAGATTTCGCAACAATACGAAGAAAAGCGTAATGTTGACCACATCTGCGCCCTCCTGGCACAAGGCTTCTACCTCCTTGCGACTTGCCAGACTGATCGGTGAGTCTCAAGTGTGCCAAAACGACTACAACGGAGATTAAAACTTTCCCTCCAGCTGCTGGACGACCCTCGGCATTGCTGTCCGTCTGGCACAGAGTATCGGACTTCACGTCGAAGATGCCAGCAGGACTTCCGAGGACAGTGCTCATGCTGTCAACCGCGAGGTACGACGCCGAGTGTGGTACTCCATCTATGTCCTCGATCGACTCCTTTCCCTGCAGCTAGGAAGACCGCCAGCCGTGCACGATGGAGATTTTAGTGTCAACCATCCCTCAAGGCTTGAGGATGCTGTGTTTTCAGACCAAACAGACACGCCTGACCAGGGGGACCCTGACAGGCCCATGGTTGGAGACTACTTTTTGGCAATGATTCATTTCTCCGAAATCATTGGCCGTGTTCTCCGCAGCCTATACAGCCCTTGCAAAACGACCTCGGCTGAAGTTATACTTTCTACCATTGAGCATCTGAACCAAGAGTTGTTGCAATGGAAGACGACTCTGCCACGGGTTCTGCGCTTTGACTTGGCACATACTTTTGAAAGATCAATGACCTTCAAGAGACAGGCAAGTCGAATTCCGTCGCCATTGCTCCCGTCTGACGTGAGCAGCGAAACATGCTGGCAGTGAAGTTCTACCATCTCAAAGCGCTGATTCATCGACCGTATCTATCGTCCTCAAAGATCGTCAGATCTTGTTCCAATCCCACCTTGTTTTTCGAATCGGAACGTCAGCGCATATATCTATGCGAGAAAAGATGCATCGCCGCGGCACAGCAGACTGCGCGTCTTCTGCATAATGTCGAGGACAAGAAGAGCCTGGTGCATGGATTTCCGTGGTGGCAGATGATATCCTGTTTGATCTGTGCCAGCTCCATTTTACTCGTCGCCAGCATCTGCATTGACCGCAAGAACGAGGCCGAAGACATTGATTGGGCTGCGGTGGAGGAGGATGCCGAAGTTTGCCTGACCGTGTTTCAAGCTCTGAGCACAAACTCAAATGCAGCCCGACTGGCGAGAGATATGATGCAAGGTCTCAAAGAAACGAGAATCCATTTGCAGTGTACGTTGCGCTTCCGGCTTGAAGAATGCTCACTAACTTCTCAGCCAACGCTGAGACTGTACGTCCTCAGAGAGGCACCAATGCACAATTGGAAGTCGACGGCAGCATCGGAAATACCTCGAGCGTGAACTTTCATGACGCCACTCTGTCCGACTACCTCTTCCTTGGCCATGAGAATCACGACTTTGATCCCCAACAGATGCCTTATGAGGTTTCCGAACCGATCGTGTGGTCAGCACAATTTGTCAATGCTGCCTACAATCCGTTTCTCAGCAGGTCAACGGCCACATTGGAAGAGTAATCCGGACGGAACCTATCGCAGACCTCTCCAGGAAGTGGCCTCTGACTGTGACCCTCTGAAACATACTCTGAAATGTGGTATGGGTTCTCCACGTGCCCACCCCTAGATCATGGCATTGCTAATCGACCGGCTCAGACCCGGGCTCGCATCATCTCAAGGTCAGCCTCAATTGGAGGCAGTCTTTGCGTTGGTGTTCACGGCAGATGATCCGATACATCACGAGGTTTGTCATGACCCTGATGGTTTGCTGTTCAAAATGACCGATGGAAGTGACTGAACAGTCAGAAGCAATCCTGTCATCATTGCCCAGCAAGCATCGGCCACCACACCTGACGGTCTGGCGTCGATGCCGGACTCGGCACAATGTGCGAGAGCATTTTGGTACGGCTAAGGAAGCCTTGTGGTTTGCTTTGTCTGTCCGTACCGTCAGGTGCCATCATGCAGGTTGTGCCGGAGATGAAATGATACGTGGTGCATCGGCCATGCTCTGCTGGTGCGATATGTAGTGGTGACGCTAGAGATTTTGTAGGAAGCGAGAAAGACCAGGATCCAGCCTGGAGAGGAGGACTTGACTGTTCAAATTTCGTCGTTGATGCAAGTGGAAGTATTCCTACCCACTGGACATCCACGTAGCCTCAATTCTTCGACTCAGCTCAGGGATGGGCGTACACTGAACTCGATGAATGGTGCGTGAGCGACTGACAAGACAAAGTGCGTGATCGGCCATTCATGATGCTTCTTCGAGCAGAAATCTACTTCCGTTTCCGGGACTTGACATTCCCGGCGGCGACCATGTCGTCACCGTCCGCCTCATACTCCTTTCCCTCGTTGACATCCTTCTTCCTCATGGTGCCCACGCCCATACGCACCAATTCCTGGTCATCACCATCGCTGTCCTCGATGTTGTACAGCATCGGGAGGACGAAAGAGTCTTCTTCGGCCATTTTGCGTTCCGCAGTGAGAATGTCAACGATCTCGTCCTCGCGATCAAGGCGCCGTTTGTGGTGCTCTTCCTGCGGATACTCGTCAAATTCATCCTCTCGCTCAATATACTCGACATTTTCCGTTAGCTCGGTGAAGTCGGGTGCGAGTGCCGACCACTTTTGCTGCGGCTCGATGCCCCATATCTGGATGCTGCCAGTCTCTATGGACGTGCATGCCAGCAGCGGACGCGAAGGGTGCCACTCGATAATGGCCGGTTCTTCGCGGTTCTCGAGGATGCGGAGGAGAGAGTTGGTGCGCAGCTCCCAGATGTAGATGTCCTTCTTCATGTACGTCGACGCCGTGATGTAGTCGGCAATGCCAGTGTTTGAAGAGTGGGAAAAGGCACAGTGATTCCAACGCAGGCGATTGACCAGGTCTTGGAATTTGTGCTCAGTCGTCAGCACGATGTTTTCAGCCAAGGTGGCAGAGTCCGGTGGATCTTCTTCCGAGGTCGATTCGTCCGCCGGGGCCGTCGAGGGTGTAATGAGCGAGAGATCGGGTAAATTGATGACTCGGATGATGCGGTCGGTGCTGTTTGCGAGTAATTGACGGCCATTTGACGTCAGCCGCAGGAGGGAAATCAGGCCTGTGGATACTTTGGTGGAATGAATGATCTTGCGAGCTTCGGTCTCCATAATGTTGATATAGCCCTTCGATGTCCCCGTGATAATATGGTTGCCAAGGACAGAGAAGATCGCCGACGTCGTGGCTTGCTTGTTCTCCGATCTGGGGATGCTGTCGCTTAAGGGTGTGGTCGGCAGTTTATGCTTGATGGGTATTGGGTCGGTGACGTCGACGAGATACGGGCGATCTTCAAAAAGCGACGCGACGAACAGGTTCCGATTGAATGGATGCAGCTCTGCGGTATAAATTGGTGCCTCGAACTTGGCCATCCGGATCCTTTGCTGAGTTTGCAGGTCCCAGAGACATGCTCGGCAGTCTTGAGACGCCGTCAATAGATATCTGCCATCCCTCGACCAGCTGGGATCGGTCAGCGACGTGCCGAGAGGCTCCGATAACATTCAGGTGGCGACCATTTGGGCCGGAATGTCCCTGAAGACAACATACCTCAAACTTTGGATCTGCTTCCAGTGGCCATGCAATTTCATGGCGACGCCATACGTCTCCATATCCCTGGCAAATCATTAGCGTCAGGGTCAGTTCGACACTCTTTTCCTTGTGAACAGCAGATATTCTCTGGGCGGATGGATCAAGACCGACATACCAGATGACCACCTTACCATCCACTCGCCCAGATGCAAGGTAGTCGCCTTTGCGACTGAATCTGAGGGTGGTCGCATGACCAGATCCTACCAGCGTGAGCCGCCGCGAAAAGTGGCAACCACCGCCATCCAAGGGATTTTACTCACTCAGGTCGTTTGTGAGAGCATCAGGGGAATCTTGAGCTAGTTGGAAAGGATCTATTAGAGCCAAATTCATGATGTGGCGGGTGTGGGTAGATGCATACTGATGCCGTCGCTGTGGCCTCAGTGAAGAACACATTTGCCTCGCGCCTGTCTCGATTTCCGAATTCGGAATTAGCGTCATTCTGGGTTTGACATACAAAGGCAGGGCTCGATGGAAATGCTGGTCAGCTGTGAAGCAGCGGTTGAGAATAAACACGACCGGAGAGTACATTCTATACAGTGAATACTACGAGAGTGGTCTGACAGCAAGATGCAGTTACTACATTTTTGATGGTGAAGGCTTAGGAGAATCCCTCTTCATGCGAACCCATTTCCATGGTCCTTCGTGGCTTGAAAAGCAGACCAGAGTCGGGCGTCATCGACAAGACGTGGAATATCGCCCACATTGCATCAGAATGAGCGAATCATCAAAGTCCATACCGCTCCAGTGAATTTGAATGGTCACAGTTGCGCAGGTTGCGCAGGTTGGGCAGTATTTAAACTGATTTGGGCAATAGCGTAACCCACAGCAAGTCGTCGTCGAGTACTGGGGATATAAGTATTGCAAGTCGCTGCACATTGCATAGGCAGAGCATCCCATCCAATACCATATTATTTTGATGGAGACAAAGACAAACACGCGATCTCAAGAAGGGGGACAAAGGTTGAAAAACACGCCAATCCCCAAAAGGAAAGGCTATGTCTTGGCAGTCCAGGCGCAGCTGCGGCTGCCTGTTAGTTAAAATTTGACCCCCATTGTCAGTACACCCTCATCCTCTCTTGCCATCAACCACCTCCTCCGACCATCTCGACACACGCGCGCGACCGAGCCCTTGCGTTCCCGTCGATAGGCCGAGCACATTTCAGGGAGTCTAGGATCAAGAAAAGCCAGAGTAAGAGGAGTGCGCAGCTGGAGACTGTGAGAGTTGTTTTGGGTGGCCCGACAGGGCGAAGGTCATCTCTGACCACTTCGCGCCGCCATCAGCGCAGGTCTCGCGATCATCAGAGATCATCTCGAAGTTGAAGAAGGCCCTGTCAGGATACAGTCGCAATCATGGCGAACGCCAACTTCGCGTACTCGAGCGCGCCAGTCCGCACGATCGAGGAGATTCAGTTTGGTCTCTTCTCGGCGAAAGAAACGGAGCGTCTCGCGGTCATCGACATCGAATACCCAGAGACGATGTATGTAGATAATAAAGAGAAAGAATGCATATGCAGTGATCTAATGATTGCGCAGGGATGAGCAGCGCCTCAGACCTCGCGAGAAAGGACCGAACGATCCTCATCTCGGAACGATCGATCGCAACTTCAAATGCAGCACCTGCGAAGAGAACATGGCCGAATGTCCCGGTCACTTTGGTGTCATCAAGCTCGCTACTCCAGTCTTCCACTATGGTTTCATGACGAAGGTCAAGAAGATTTTGGAGACGGTCTGCCACAACTGTGGCAAGATAAAAGCGCTTGATGTTAGTCGCCCCTTACGGGTTGTGCTGCTTCTGGTTCTTCTGTGCTAACCGATTCGTCTTCAGTCTGAGGAACTGCGGCATGCCATATCGCTGAGAGACCGCAAGCGGCGTTTCGACGCGGTCTGGCGGTTGAGCAAACCCCGGCTGATATGCGAAGCTGATCCTCCCGAAGACCCGGACCAGCCGCTAAAAGGCGCGCCGCAAGTGCGACATGGCGGGTGTGGCAATGAACAGCCTGAGATTCGACGCACTGGATTGCAGCTCTGGGCGTCGTGGAAGGCGCGAAAGGGTGAAGACGACGAAGACACAGTTCCCGACCGGAAGCGGATTTTCCCTCAGGACGTGCTGAATACCTTTCGCACCTTGACCGACGAAACGCTCGAAATGATGGGCTTGAGCCTCGACTATGCCCGGCCCGAATGGATGATCCTGCAGGCCCTTCCGGTGCCCCCACCTCCCGTGCGGCCCAGCATCAGCGTGGATGGCAGTGGTCAGGGGCAACGGGGCGAAGACGACCTCACCTTCAAGTTGGGAGACATCATCCGAGCCAACCAAGCGGTCCTCCGCACCGAAGTCGATGGCACTCCCGATCATATCAAAGTCGATCTCTGCGATCTCTTACAATACCACATTGCCACGTACATGGACAATGAAATTGCCGGCTTAGACAAGGCACAGCACAAGAGCGGCCGTCCCATCAAGTCCATTCGCGCGCGGCTGAAAGGAAAGGAGGGCCGGCTGCGCCAGAACCTGATGGGCAAACGGGTGGATTTCTCCGCCCGTACCGTCATCACCGGCGATCCCAACCTCTCTCTCGACGAAGTCGGCGTGCCTCGCAGTATCGCCCGGACGTTGACCTATCCCGAGACGGTGACGCCGTTCAATCTGGACAAGCTCAAGCGCCTCGTGGCCAACGGTCCGACCGAGCATCCGGGCGCCCGATACGTGATCCGAGACACGGGCGAGCGTATCGATCTCCGACACCACAAGCGCGCTGGCGAAATGACGCTGCAGTACGGTTGGAAGGTCGAGCGGCACATTCAAGATGGGGACGTGATCCTGTTCAACCGTCAGCCCTCTCTCCACAAAGAGTCGATGATGGGCCATCGGGTTCGAGTGATGCCTTACTCCACCTTCCGATTGAATCTGTCCGTCACCACGCCCTACAATGCCGATTTCGACGGAGATGAGATGAATCTGCACGTCCCTCAGAGCGAAGAGTCCCGTGCCGAGCTCGCGAACCTGTGCATGGTCCCCCTCAACATCGTATCGCCCCAGCGAAATGGCCCGTTGATGGGGATCGTGCAGGACACTCTTTGCGGCATCTACAAGATCTGTCGGCGCGACGTCTTCCTCAACCGAGAACAAGTGATGAATATCATGCTCTGGGTTCCCGACTGGGATGGGGTGATTCCCCAGCCTGCGATCATCAAGCCACGACCTCGCTGGACGGGAAAGCAGATGATCAGCATGGTGCTCCCGGCCGCCCTCAACCTCGAACGACTCGACGCCAAGGGTGAAGACCCGTTCGTGCCCACGAATGACACGGGCCTCATGGTCCTCGAAGGAGAGCTGATGTTTGGCTTGTTCAGCAAGAAGTTTGTGGGGACCAGCGCCGGTGGCATTGTTCACACCATCTTCAACGAATTTGGCCACGAGGCGGCCATGGCCTTCTTCAACGGCGCGCAGACCGTCGTGAATTACTGGCTCCTCCACAATGGCTTCAGCATCGGTATCGGCGATACCGTCCCCGATCCTGATACCGTCGTCAAGATTCAACAGGCCGTGGACACGAAGAAGGCCGAAGTGGACGAACTCACGATCCGTGCGTACAAGGAGGATCTGGAGCCGTCGCCGGGGATGAATGTCCGTCAGACCTTCGAGAGCAAGGTGATGAATTCTCTCAACCAAGCTCGTGACCAGGCCGGAGCGGCGACCGAAGACAGCTTGAAGGATTTGAACAATGCGATCCAGATGGCCCGTGCCGGCTCCAAGGGCTCCACCATCAACATTGCCCAGATGACGGCCATTGTCGGTCAGCAAGCCGTCGAGGGCAAGCGGATCCCTTTTGGCTTCAAATACCGCACCCTGCCGCACTTTGCCAAAGATGACTACTCGGCGCCCTCGAGAGGCTTCGTCGAGAACTCTTATCTCCGAGGATTGACTCCCTCTGAGTTCTTCTTCCACGCCATGGCGGGCCGTGAAGGTCTCATTGACACGGCCGTCAAGACCGCCGAGACGGGCTACATTCAACGCCGTCTCGTCAAAGCTCTCGAAGAAGTGACGGTCAAGTACGACAGCACGGTGCGGGACTCTCGCGGTAACGTGGTCCAGTTCATCTACGGCGAGGACGGTCTGGATGGAGCACATATCGAGAACCAAAAGGTCGATATCATTACCATGTCCGACAAGGCGTTCAACAATCGATACTATGTCGACGTCATGAATGAGGACATCTCCTTCTGGAAAGGCAAACTGCTCAACGCCCGAGCCATACAAGGCGACACCGAGGTCCAAGAATTGTTCGACGAAGAGTATGAAGCTCTCAAGGAAGCACGACAATTCTTACGCAGCATGGGCAAGGGCACCGAGGACTCGATGCAATTGCCCCTCAACATCGCCCGCATCATCGACCAAGCGCAGAAGAACTTCAAGATCCGCCGTGGCGACAAGACGGAGCTGGACCCTCGCCATGCCCTTACCGCGGTGAAGCAGTTGCTGGAGCGCCTCGTGGTCGTCCGAGGAGAGGATTCGATCTCCAAAGAGGCCCAATCCAATGCGACCCTTTTGTTGAAAGCACAACTGCGGTCTCGACTGGCCTTCAAGCGGCTCGTGGTTGAACACGGACTCAATAAACTGGCCTTTGACAATGTCATTGGTGGGATCGAGAGTCGTTTCATCGCCGCTGCGGCCCCCCCCGGCGAGATGGTGGGCGTTCTTGCCGCCCAATCCATCGGTGAACCCGCCACTCAGATGACGCTCAACACCTTCCATTTCACCGGTGTGTCGGCCAAGAACGTCACCTTGGGTGTGCCTCGTCTCAAAGAAATCTTGAATGTGTCACAGAACATCAGGACCCCCTCGATGACGGTCTACCAGCTACCCGAGTTTGCGGGCGATAAAGAAGCCGCGAAGCTTCTCCGAAGTCGGGTTCAGCACACTAACCTTCGTTCCGTGGCGGAAACTTGCGAGCTCTGGTACGATCCGGACATTCAGAGCACCATCATTCCTGAGGACCTCGACATGGTCGAGTCGTACTTTATCATTCCCGAAGATACCGAACAGGACTTGGCCGCTCACTCCAAATGGCTGCTCCGCATCATTCTCAGTCGTGCCAAGCTGCTGGACAAAGGCCTGAATATCCAGGAGGTGGCGTCCAAGATCAAATCGACTTACGGAAGAGACCTTTCCGTCATCTTCAGCGACATCAACGCCGACGAGCAGGTCATCCGGATCCGCCTGGTCCAGACATATGCCAAAGACGAGGAAGATGACCGCAAGGAAGACGACGAGATCTTGCGCCGCTTTCTGAATGAAATGCTCGATCATCTGACTTTCCACGGTGTGCCTGGCGTCTCCCGTGCCTTCATTGACCAGAAGAGCCGAGCGATCGTCGACACGGATGGGTCCGTTCACATGGCCAGAGGGGACCCTCGCTGTAGCGAGTTCGTCCTCGAGACCAGTGGCAGTTCGTTTGCCAAAGTTTTGGCCATTGAAGGCGTGGACACGGCCCGAACTTACACCAATCGCTTTACCGAGATCTTTGAGGTGCTCGGCATTGAAGCCACGCGTGCTGCCATCCTCCGTGAGTTGACTCAAGTTCTCTCCTTTGACGGCTCATACGTCAACGCTCGCCATCTGGGTATTCTGTGCGATGTCATGACATCACGCGGATATGTCATGGCGGTGACCCGTCATGGCATCAACAAGTCGGACACGGGCGCCTTGATGCGATGCTCCTTTGAGCAGACCGTGGAGATCCTCCTCGAAGCGGCCGCTGCTGGCGAACTCGACGATTGCAAAGGTGTCTCGGAGAACTTGATTCTTGGACAGGTCGCCCCCGTCGGCACCGGGACCATGGACATTCTCCTGGATCACAACATGCTCTCCACCGTGGTCGCCGACAACTCGAATCTCGGTCTGGGAGGCGCGATTGGCGTCAAGGGATCCCAACAGCTTCTCGAAGGCGCCGCCACGCCCTATGACTCGGGCTCACCGATACAAGATAACGGCTACCTTGGTTCGCCGGATTATGGCGCCGCCTTCTCGCCTATTGCTGCTTCGGGTTCAGAGACTCCCGGTGGGTTCTCAGAGTATCAGCCAAGTGGGTTTGGCGGTGCGGGAGGATTCAGTCCATACGGCGCCCGGAGTCCCGGTGGCTACTCACCTGCCAGCCCATTCGGCACCAGCCCAAGCTCGCCGAGCTTTTCGCCTACTTCTGGATACTCCCCCACTTCTCCAATGTTTGGAGCGACCAGCCCCGGGTTTGGACCAACGTCGCCATCGTTCTCGCCAGCGAGTCCGGCCTTTACGCCGACCTCGCCCGCGTATTCGCCGACGTCTCCCAGTTACAATCAGGCCTCACCGACGTCACCAAGCTATTCGCCGACGTCACCCAACTACTCACCGACGTCTCCGGCCTACGGCTCGCCCACGTCCCCCAGCTATTCGCCCACGTCTCCGGCGTTTAGCCCAACCTCGCCCACGTCCCCTACGTCGCCTGTTTACAGCCCGACATCGCCGATGTACAGTCCGACCAGTCCAATGTACGGTGGCACCAAGCAGTCGCCCACTTCGCCGAGCTATTCTCCCACGTCGCCCACGTACAGTCCGACCAGCCCGACATCACCCACGAGTCCGTCGTATTCGCCGACGAGCCCGATGTACAACGCGTCACCGCGAAGTCCACAGAGTCGGCCTACATCGGCGACAAGTCCGCAATATTCTCCAAACAGCCCGGTCTACTCGCCGACCTCCCCTAAGGAGGACTAATGCCTCCATGTACCATTACCTGCTTCTTCGATCATGACAACGCATCTTCAGAGTTTTCTCACAGGTGGATCCATTAAGTTGGCCTTCTGCCTGCGAAAACGGTCTGATTGGCGTTCTTGATTACCAAGAATTGTATTTATGGCCCAGTCACTAGATTGATACTGGCCGAAGTCGAATGCTCAAGAAGGGGCATGGCTTCTGAGATTGACACATTTGGGGCATTGTTTTTTCTTCGATTCAAATATTAGCGATGGCGTTGGATCGGTTTACAACAGCAATGATTATACCAAGTAACGCACGGTGGAACAACTTTGGTGTGAACAAAAATAACAGAATGATTTCATAAAAGATGAAAGGGGGAGGGATGATGATGAGGGAGAATTTTGAAGTGGGGATTCGACGGTCTGACCTGGTGGAAAGAAAGCAAAGCAAAATGTATTCTAAAAGCATAGAATGACAGGTCGAGGGTGGGTGCTACAGCTTGATGCCAGTGGGCTTCCAGTGCGCGGTTAATGCGTAGGATTGAAATCAGTTGATGAGAAAATTGAATCAAAGTTGAAAAAAAAAAGAGGGAGGAAAAGGCAGAACTCGTGTTGGCTTTTGGATTTTCCTCTCCTTGCTGTGGTTACCACTATTGTGCTGACATGGAGTAAGAGCAGACTGGGTGTCGATGGCTCTGCAAGATTGGAGACAGGCCAGGACGTGACGTGTATAGGGGCTGGTTTACTTATCATGCTGCTGCTTTTAATTCACAGTATGTCATCCATGTATTTGCTCGTCAAGTGTCTGTCTTTGGCCTACAAATGCCGGATTGGTGATAGCAGGCAACAATTTGGTCTACTGGCTGTCAGCCGAGGAATCAGACAGACCTGGACTTGTTACTGTGATGTTCCACTGCACAGGATCAGAGATGTCACTGTACCCGCCACAGCAGCCAGACTGCAAAATTGGCTCGCTGAGACAGGTCTCCTCGATAGTCACATGGTAGAACATATATGAATACAGATTGACTGGCCAACTATTGTCAAGCAGGAGTCGATTGTTGCTGTATCGAGCTTCGAATGGGTTCAGCTAGAACAAAGATGGCACACATAGTGCTGGACATCTGGATTCACGCTGCTGGATCAGGGCTCAATTTACCATCCTTCTTGCAAGGCGCAAGTTACAATGGCAGTATGGGGAATGGAGGTGTGAGGTTAGAGGCGCCAAGTCCGGAGGGAATGCATCCTGCAGTCTCTGTTTGGGCATGTTTCCAGTGTCCATATCTGCAGCTCTCAAGACTGGCGCGACAGTGTTCTTCAAACCGGTCATCTTAGAGAAGGACATCTAGCAGAATATGCCCCGCACAGAAAGACTCAAACGCCACAAATCGTCGGTAGGCCTAGTCGATGGTTTGATACATGTCCCTAGCCCTTATTGCCATGTGATTCATGGTTCATTCTCTTTCAAGCGACGGCTCCACCATCAACTGCATACACAGATCCTGTGATAAAAGAGGCCTCATCGCTCAACAGAAAGGCGATGAGATTGGCAACCTCGTCGGCCTCGCCTTTCCTTCGCAGCGGCAACGCATCATATGTGTTGGCAAATCCACGGCTCCCCTGCTGCGCTCCTCCCAGTAGTCTCTGCAGCATGGGTGTTTCGATAGGGCCGCTAATGTTGTGTCAGTCTCGCAAATCCTGCAGCCGGCATATAGGGCTGGCTGATTGAGGGAGGTGTTGTGCAACTTACGGCGCTACCGCATTCACCCTGATACCCTTGGGTCCCACCTCCTTTGCAACGGTCTTGGTCAAGCCGACGACACCATGTTTGCTGACTGAATATGCGCAAATGCCGGGGCGACCCATCAGCCCTGCGATGCTGGCAGCATTCACAATGGCCGACCCCTTTTCCATCACCCGTACTTGGGCTCGCACGCAGTACATGAGACCGGTCAGGTTGATGGACAGAATGAAGTCCCACTCCTCATTCGACTGGTCCAGGAAACTGGCGGAAACGGCCTTCTTGCCTTCAACGCCAGCCAGGTTGGCTGCTCCATCGAGCCTGCCAAAGTGCTTGACCGTCGAGGCAATCCAATCATCGACCTCTTGATGAGATGCCACGTTCACTCGAGTTCCGACGACTTCGACACCGGACGATTTCAGCTCCGACACTAGTTGATCGAGATTCTCTCGCTGGATGTCGGCCAACGCCAGTTTTGCACCCCGAGATGCGGCCAACTTGGTCAACGCCAGGCCAATGCCGGAGGCTGCGCCTGTGATGGCTATGACCTTGCCCTGTAGAGATGCCATTGAAAATCACAATCCTTACTGTCTGCCACTCGGAGTTTGACGGAGAACAGAATAGTCTTTTTGGACTCGTCCCTCGCAACTCCATCAATTTGTACCTTGGAGAATCCGAGGACATCCCCGCATGGCCGAAAAGCGTCTTGATGCGGAGGGTGAGGAGGGCTGAGAAACCGCGGTTCAAACGTAGCGCCACCCTGCTAGCACCAATTCCTCCTCTCAGTCTTGCTTTGCCAGACTTCTGCTAACGTGATGCATAGGGATATCACGTGATAAAGAGCAGCTGGCTTGATATGGGTCAAGTCCTTTGTTTTCTCCAAGAGACACCCATAGCCAGAGACGTAGCTGACTCACAGAAGCTCTTCGATCGCCTGGTTGGACGGACATTATTTCTGCAGTTTGTCCGAGGATATTGACCATGATGGGTTTTGCCTCTATTGGGAGGTCACCATTTCAGGTAGAGCAGAGACACAGATCTGCGTCTGTGACGCATTGGAAGTTTGATTCGCATTCCAGGTTTGAATTGTGACAGTAAATTGTGTCGTTCATTTGTTCGTCAACATCGAATAATTCACGCTGACCGTTTCCGGTTCACTTTGAGAGCGTCAGTGGAAAATAGTACCCCTACTTGACCTGGATCGTGTGGTAGGCGTCGTGTGACCGTGGTTCTAAAGCGCTACCACCGTCTACAAAGCCGACCATTATTGTAAGATAGCCAGAGCCATATTTCATGGTTACGATTGGAGTTGGAGTGGGCAGGCCACAATAAGACCGATTGAAAGCGCCAATGTGCCAAGATTTTATATCACGTGACCAAACTCACCCACAGCTGTCCCGCCAAGAATGCGCGCCCACATTTCGAAAATTTGGCTGGATCCTTGGAACATCGGCGACCACGTTAGAGCCTGTCCACACTCTTACCAGAAACAATCCTTCTGTCGAATCACCGTCGCAATGGCAGGCGTCAGACTTCAATACCGCCGAAGGAATCCGTACGTTCCACTCTGACACGACCGTCTACACCTCGCCCAAATCTCACACATGGTGGGAAGGGAGGATATGGCTAACATGGTCGATTGGAATCCAGATACAACACCCGTTCCAACAGGGTCCGCGTCATAAAGACACCAGGCGGGAAGCTGCGATTACTGCACATCAAGAAGCGTGGATCCCCGCCGAAATGCGGTGATTGTGGCATCAAACTTCCAGGCGTAAGTCCCCTCTGAATCGACCTCACCCTCCCCGTCAATCAAGAATTACTCGGGACGAGTATGAGGCGACATCGACAAGTCACAGGGACACATGAGGTCTGGATGTGGATATGGAATTGGACGCGGATCTGAACGCCGATCATATGAACATGATGTCTAATACTATTTCAACAACAGATCCCAGCCCTGCGACCGCGCGAGTATGCCACGACCTCGAAGCCAAAGAAGACCGTGACGCGCGCGTACGGCGGTTCGAGATGCGGCAACTGCGTGCGGGACCGGATTGTGCGAGCGTTCTTGATCGAGGAGCAGAAGATCGTGAAGAAGGTGCTGAAAGAGACACAAGAGAAGAAGACGGGGAAGAAATAGGGGGCGAAATCGAGCAGTGGTCGGAGCATGGGGGAGTGTCGTCGCAGGGGTACCACGCTGACGGTGACGGTGGCATAGCGGATCAAAGCCGAAGTCGTGATGACCCAGACTCCGATTTCTATCCGTGCTGCGACAAAATCATGGGATCCGTGGATCTTTGGTGCCAGGAAATTTCCGAATGAAACCAAATTTCCTGCCGAAGTTGCGATTTAGATTCAAGCAACTTCAAATACAACAGGGAATTTCTCAAGAGGCAGCATAACGCTGATCATGAGGCCAGCAATGTCAAACATCTCACCAAAGCAGCAGCAGCAAAGACATCGAGCTGCATTGAACCGTGCTATATATGTTTCTTAGCCTCTGGGCGGCTACATCACCTCTGGCGCAGCTCCTTTCCATTTCCACCCTGCCAGTCTGCTCTCGCTCATGGCATGTAACTTCAGAAGCCTGAGATATATGCTGATGTTTCCCCAGTCCGAGTCGGATTCGGATTAAGCCGTCCAGTGTGCTCCCAAATATTTGCGGACTCTTTGATCTCAGCCAGTAAGCAGGTTGGCGAAAAGATCAGGACAAACGGACGCAGATGGCAACACAACTCTCATCGTGCTGACATGCCACATACCTTTGGCCGCTCAGATCAGCCTTGCTTCGGCCAACCCAGCTCGACTGATGGTTGGATTGTCCTTGTTCGCCTCACTCACCCGTTCGTGAATTGGAGGCGAGGCCACACGACTTGGCCTTTGGTAGGCCGGCGCTTTTGACTGGTCAACCCAAATGGAGAACCAGCAGGTTGTCAAACCCTTTCACTTCTTTTCTCAAAAGTGTGGGTTACCGTTGCTCAAGACCCGTTGATGAGTAGGTATTGTCGAGTTGGCAAAGCAAGACAGTTCGAGCCCGTATCCGTCTGTCTTGCATAATCCAGACTATCTTGAGAGCGCCACACATGTAGTACAACATCCGTAGCTCCACATTGCATGTATCACATTGCACATTATGCCGCACCGTCGTCAGAGCCAAAGAAAGGGTGTGTTGTGCTCTCCGGCCCCAATGTCACTGAATTGACTCTGAAGGGTGCACTCGTATGTAATACTGCTTGATTCAGGTGCAAACTCGTCCATGAAGCTTCGCACATCAGATCTGGGAGTTGACCGTCAGGATCAAGAGGTGGGATTGAAAAAGGAAAAGGCCAAATTGAGTTCACAGGGCACCAGCTGATCTGTGCCGTTCTGCAGGCAGGCCGCGGTTCTTCTCCGCCTCGTCCACGGCTTGAGCCAAACGGCACAGGGGCGCAGCCGCTGTCAAATCCGTCAATCTGCACGTTTCCATACCTCCGTGGATGATGGGTGGCCATAGCTCGTAATACGAAATCTGTGATTTCTGAGGCAAGGCTGTGCAACCGTGGTATTCAGATCATAGACGATCCATCTGACCTTTCAAACACCTCCACAGATGAGACAGACTTGTTGGAGAGACGAGGACGGGATCTTCATATGCGAGGTTTGTTAGACCAGAGCCAGGCAATAGAGATAGATGCAAGAGTGCTCCCACAGCCTGCTGTGTTGTCTGGACTGTGCGTGGGGCGTAGCACAAGGGTTCCTAAGCAGCTTCGGAGTAACATTGGGGTTGCCGGGCGTTTCAGGCTTTTCTGTAGGTGATGGAATCTCTCCTGATCGGCACCGCTGAACATGCACAAGTGCACGGTAGTATGCCCAATGTGTCACATTTGCGTAAATCTTCCCTCTCTTGGACTTGGCTTTTCCTAGCAGGGGAAGAGTCCAGAACAATAGCAGCACGTGGCATGATTTCCCTGCCGAAAGGTCGAAGAAATGACAAGTTCCAACAGAGTAAGGCGGTCTGAGGAAGGAAGGAGGCCATGAGTTGCTGAGCCCCGTGACCAACCGGTAAATGGCCATCGAGGCTGACTCGGGCAGGCAAAGCCCTGGTTGACACGATGAAAATCCCCTCTTTGTTTTGCGCCAATTCGAACCGTCGGCCTTGTGACACGGTGGCAGGGATGACATCCGGACAGAGCACGTTGCCAGAACCGACCAGACCATGTCAGGCTCGCAGGAGACCACTCACGTCAGCTAGCATGGGTCAACCACTTGCCAACAACTGACAGGTGTGGGGGCCTGGAGAAGGGCAACTCTGGTCTTGCTGTTGTCATCCCGAAGACGGCATTTTGGAACTTCTCCGGTCAAAGATGTGAGGTAGGATATACATCCAGGGCCCAGGATCGAACCAAGGATGGCCTCTTCATCGATGAACGACCATAGCAGCGGTGCCGATGGCGCGACTTGGAGAGTACCCTTCCAATCGATCTGATCTGCAAAGACTGGTGCGAAAGACTTGCCATACATGTGATGATCAAAATCCAGGCTCTGCTCCGTATGCGGCATGACAACGGCAGCTACTAGCTTTTCAGCGTTCGTGGATTAGTTGATCTGGTCATATCTTCAGTCAGCAGCCTTACTTCAACACCTACCCGAGAATGCCATAAAGGGAAATGATACGGCATACCCCTGATCAGAGGGATCTGCCCTATGAACGACCACATTCCAAAGAGCACATCCTCAAGATGGTCCTGGTCAAACAGGTTCGGCAAGGGTATGTCCGACAAGATGACAAGGGTTGTCTATTTGCTTTCTCCTCAGTGTTAGCTGCCACGTTTCTGAAAGTCATGAGGGCAACGTGTGACACGTGGAATCCTGTCCACATCTGCAGCAGAGCAATGGTTCGGCATATTTTGACCATCGTCTGAACTAGTTTCGTTTAGGAGAGAGTTCGGGGGCCTGCGTACTGGTGGGCGGTGGATGGCGTCTGCAAGCCACGCGAATTTCCACCATTACGGCGCCTCGAGAACTTCCCCCATTTTGGCGCCACGGTTGAAGGTTACCATCTGCCGACGGGAACCCTGACACGGCATCCTCTCACAGCTTTATGGAGAATCTTCTGCTCGAGGCTGTGTGGAGCACTGTGTAGACCTCTGGCAGAGACTCCGCTGATGGGACGGTGCATGAGATGGTTGGTTCACGGACACATTGAGCATTCGTTTGAACCGGTCCGCCAGAGCTCTGCGGTGAGTAGAGAGTCAACTGTGAGTCAAGTTTGACAGATAGGGTTCCCTGCCATGTGCTTGTTGCATTAGCGTGAAGAAATTGACGCTTGCCATCAGATATACCCCATATATATGCCGCTCAGGTTGGCGTCGTATCAACCCGGGGTTGTTTCTGACGTGACTGGCAGTTGAAGGCGTGTGCAGTGGCGTTGGCACAACCCGGCTGAAGCGAACAACAAAGTATTGTCCATTGTGCAGGCCACCTGCATCATTCGGCACAACAGACGAGGAAGCATCGTGGCATTGCCATGGGTGGATGAGGATGTACAGGCATTGCCAGCGCATACCATGGCCCGCACTGCTCGATTGGAGTGTCGGATCGCGTAACTTCTCGCTAAGCCGGACAATCTGACTAGAGACGAGGACAGGAATGGGTGGCTAGACACCAGCTGTAGCCTTCTGCAGCCGAGTTGAGGTCATGAAAAGTGTACCACTGCCAAGGCACCAAAGCCTCCGGAGTCCCCCAACCTGCAGGTGCGTGGTTTATTACTGGCTGGACTATTTGAAGTTCATAAGGTACAGCTCTAGAACCTGGATTGCCATAACACGGAGGCCTACTTTGGCTCAACCCAGCAGGTCGGCAATCAGTGGCACCCCCTCCCAGATTAGACAGGACCATGACCAGCTTTGACCAGCTCTTGTACAATACAAACAATCTCGGCCCATCTCGGCATCGCGGTCTCGCGTCCAGCAAAACAGGTTGGTCAACCCATATTCCACACAGGGTTATGGAGCGAGGGCCGTTGGAACTGACTCTTTCTGCAGAATCGGAATCTCGTCAAAGAAGGGGTCTGACGATCGGGAAAGCAAGAGTTCTTCCGCATGAAGATCATAGACCATCGAATCGAGATGCTCGTGCTTGACACGAGTCGGGGACACTGAAGAATAGCCTGACAGTTGGGATGCGTAAATGGGTGTGCGAAGGCGGTCCTCTGGTGGTGTCAGTGGACTGGTGCTGTACTCGTGGACGAAATCATTCAGCACAAAACTTGGGCATCCCGAGTTTTCAGCGCATGTGTGCGCGCTTCTGTCGGCCAATGAGGATAGTCCTGCGAAGATATTCTGCTCTTGACGTCGTAGGCGAGCAGCACGGCGGGCAGCCCGGCCACCTTTGGCTCCTGACCTCTGTCGCTGTGGGGCAGGAGTGCGGGTACTTCCCTTCTTGCCATTGCCGGTTCTGCGGTATCTGGTCGTTGACTGGACACCGTTGCGGATGGCATCATCTGTCAGGACCCATACACTGCTTCCCTTCTTTGAATTTCCCCGCGAGTTGCTGGGATCGGTCTTTTCGTTCTTGAACGCCTACCGTCCTTGCATTAGCCATCTGCTGAGCGGAGTCATGGTTGTTCGTCTTCCATACGAACCTTGTTCATGGACAAATTGTGCCGCACGCTGTTCTGCCAGCCATTGGTGCCGGATTCTTGCGGCTTGGTGGTGTTTTGTCGAAACCAGTCGTAGATTTCCTGCAACATCATCCGGTGCCCCGGAGCCTGCCTCAACGCCTCGTAAATCAACCTGGCGTATGGTTTGTCGCAGAAGGAATCTTCGTCGTCCACGTCCAGGGGGGGGCAATACGTTGTCGCGTTCTGGATGACTGCAATTGGGTGGTCTGGCGAGGCAGGCCCCGGTGGATGAGTCGTGTCCACGTGCTGTCTGGTAGAATACAGAGGTGCGAAAAGGGTCAGCGAGCGACTGTAATTGGGAATAACGGCCGTGTCCGAGCACCATAGGGAGGCCCAGCGTTCTTCGTTGGAGGGCTCATGCTGCGGTCCCGAATATGTCCATGCTACATTATCAGCCTGTTCATCGTGCTTTCGTTCCAGGTTAGTCGAGTGAAGATGTGCGGGTGCGAAAGAGAGTTGCTCCGGGTCTGCTGTGACCGATCTGAACGAGTCATCGAGCAGAAGTTCTTGAGCAGATAGCGATCGCAGCACAGACTCGTGTGACTCCGACGACGATCGTAAAGGTGAGATATGGACGAACGAAAGCTCCAGATGTCGCTGGTTGAGTGCTGGTGCCGTACGCATCCTTGGTTCAGAGAATGTGACAATTGGGTGGCCGGCCAGATCGCACGGGACGCTACCACTCACGGTGACTTCAGGCCTCAGGGATGACATGGGTGGTTGAGAGAACTGGATATCGCACCTTGGAGCCAACGGATGGATTAAAGGTTGGAACAGCGAGTGATGGTTGGGAGTAAGCATACGTCAGGATATACTCCGCTGGCATTATCCCAGAGCAAGCAAGCTGTGGAACGAGTCCATAACGGGAAAGGCACAAAATGAGAGCCTCCGGCCAACAGGCAAAGGGCGGTGGCCAGATCGCAAACAAAGGATGCCTATTCTCAACATGATATCTGTTCTCTGGCGGGAAGCAGAGCGTATACCCATTCGCGAGTTAGCGTGGAAGCAGCAGCTGTACCACTTGAGATGGGAGGTCAAGGGAGGGGATGAAAAAGCCAGTCCCGCGTCCAATCAAATCCAGCGGGCTTGATCTCTGCCCCGTGTGACCAGGATGCGGGCTCAACGCCGTCGGGAGGATTTGTGCAGCAGCTGGTCAGACTTGAAATCGGAATCATGCAGCGTCCTAGCCCACTGGGGGATCATATCGGAAAATTCGACTTGGCCCTCTCGTCCGTGGTAGGCCGTTGTGAGGAACGAGCTCAGATTGGCCATGTTGGATCAGACCGATGAAAAGGGAGATGGAAAAAGAGACCACAGAGGCTGGTCACGTGTTGTATAAACAAGACTCTCACCTGTCCGCCCACCTATCTTTGATTCAACGGTGCACTTGCGGCTTTGTCTTCCAGGGTCAGAGCGTCGACCATCCTGCTCGTACATCTTTGCAACTATTGCCGGTAAGGGATACGCTGCACGTTTGCTGATCGAATGGAGGTATGAAGCCGCTGAGGACATCAAAACTTGCTTGGTCCGTGGGGACGGCAATGGGTCGAAGAGACTTTCTGGAAGGAGCAAATCATGGCCTCACTGGCAGAGAGCGGTGGTGGGCAAAGGAGCAGCACAACCAAGCTGATCCACTGGTGTGACGCTGGCTGTATGTATGTCAGCGTTGAAACTGAACAGCTCCAAGACGTTAAACAGCTGCTACTGTGGACCTTCTGGATCAAGCCAAGGACAATAGCATCAGCAAAAGCATCAGCAGGCACATGAATTGTGAAAGCGTCGCTTGCGCTATTATGGATGCCTCGGAACTGTTGGCATAGTCACGCAATCACGGCCTTCAACGGTCAGGATCATCCGCCAAGCTTCCGGAGCTGAATGTCATCGGGGCCGAAAGGGAGACCAATCGAGGAAGACACGGCTATGTCATGGCCAAATCATATTTTCGCTGACTGTTGCTGATGCTTTGGCCTCCAGGCCATGGGTGTCATCTGAAGACATGCCAGGACTGGGCAAACTCACCGGACGGGCGCTTCCTCCGTGAAGTCATCTTTTTCCGCCTTCTTCCTGTAGCCGCCTCGTGCTTCATGTACGGCTGCAGGACTTGTCTGCCTTAACCTCACCCAGCATCTGTTCAACCCCTTTGCGATGCCGGAAGTTGTTCGCGGCAGCCGCGCCAGTTTCCAAGTAGATCGTGGGCCGACCACGCCTACGAGCCCGGCACACGACGGCAGACATGCTCATTTCGGTCCAGAGAGCCCGGCGCTGGAAAATGTTCCCAGTAACCAGCTCACTCCGGTCGACAGCGGTCTCTCGGGGCACCGGAAGAGCTCTCAATCGCGCAGGGAACACCGGCACGATGAAGAAGAGAGGGACGCATACTATGACAGTCGGGCTGCCACGAAGAGGGAGTTCCGGCGGAGAGCCAGCACGTTGCAAGAATACTATGAGCAGCATCCTACCCTATTGCCGCAACTTCCCTTCACCTGGCGACATGGCTGGAAGAGGTGGAGGCTCTTCTTTATTATCACGGTTATGTTCGTCGACGCTTGTCTACTCCCGATCATCTTATACTACGCCTTGAGATATGGTGGACACGTTCCCGGATGGATCAGTACGTTATCGACCGGCCATCTCTTGGTGGAAGCAGGCATCCAGCTAACCCTCATCGACAGTCTTTGCTGTCCTCACGACCATTTGGGGCGGCCCCACGTACGTCGAGTTCGCCGTCCGGTGCCTGCGACTCATGAAGAAGGAGAATTTCTATCGACCACTGGGCACCTCTAAACGCTACGTATTTGACATCACCCACTGGATGTTCGTCCTCACGATTGCCGCCGTGACCGCGCTCTTTATCGTGGGCAGTGCCCCCCACACGGTGTGGCTGCGCGTGCTGTCCATGCCCGGGCCGGCCATATTATACTCGATGGGAGGGCCTCTCTTCCTTCTCACCATCTGGAACTTGACTGGTCGAAAAGCGCCATTCCGAATCAGTTCGACAGAGAAGGGCCAAGAAGTAAAACCGGGAGTCTACTACATTATCGAGGACATCATATCCGTCAATGCCAATGCAGGACGCCCATACCGAGAAGCGCTCGCGGCCCGATACACGGTCAGCCCACGCTTCCGCCGGATGATCAGGACCCAATCGATCTTCTGGTCCGTTCCGGCTCTCGTGTTAGCCATTGCTTGCACGGTCGTGATATGCATTCACGAGGTGCCCAAAAACGCGGCCTATGCTATTGGTAAGACGCCTGGTACTCCCCCCGAGAGACTACGTCAACGCTGACCTGGAGCAGGCTGGGCTGTGCCGTTCGGTTGGGCAGGAATTTGGGCAGCGATAACGGTCCCTTGGGTCCGCCGGGACATGCGTGTGGAGAGAGAGACGTGGGAGTTGGATAGTGGTATTTCGCCATCCAAGCATCAGGACCGAGACAAGGAAAAGGAGGAACAGGAGAGAGAACAGGAAAAGCTGCCCGAGCCAGAACCTTGACTTCCGGGGAACACCTTTCCGCCATTGTCTCAGACCTCGATGAAGGCGAGCATTGTCAGCGACCGGAGTTGGAGAGGTTGCTAAATTATCCTCGGGGACGGAACCAACTGTGCTTGATCTATGCTGTCTCTTTATGTCGCCCGAGTGGAGGTGTGGTCATCCAAATGCCTGTTTCTCAGTGTCACTATACCCGTCGCTACATGTAAGAATAGCCATCACATTTCATGCCGGATCAAGGCAAAACGATCGGCCTCCAGCTCATGGAACGGCCGTAATCTGACGAGACCATCTCACCGCTTACACGGGCCAGGCATGTCCTTGGGCCGCGCGTGAAGGGTCGATTATTCATCTAGTCACTGTGACTAGCCTCGGTCAATGGGGAAGTAATCCTTACCTATTTCCTACCTTGGCGAATGTATTCAAGAATGATTGGCCAGTAGATACGCTCTGCCATCAACGGGAATTCGTCTCGAGTCAAGATCGCCGCCGTCGACTTATCGTAGGCCGCCACGGTGGGCGACGGAGACGTGACGCTCAGTTCCAATCCTCATTTGAAATGCGACTATACGACCCACGATAGGAGGCGGCGGTGGTGGAGAGGTTCCTCGATTTCTAGGACTGCAACAACCAGGGTAAGGATATAGAAAAGCTCTACCAGGGAGCATGTTTGTCCTCTGAACAATCACGGCCAGCGCTGAGCACAAGCAATGGGTTCCGGCCGGTTCCAACGCCACGAGGCCACTGACACTCAAACGCCAGGTCAGACCGCGAAAACTGCCAGGGTTGTGACATCTCGTCGGCCCTTGAGAGGTAGTAGTGCTTCGGTTGAAGATGGTGGCAATCATGACTCGCACAACACAGTGCTTGCTGTCAAAGATGAACCCCGATGGTGTGCCTGCCAAGCACTACTTCCGGTAGTATATTTTCTTGAAGCTGAAGTGCAGCGTCAGGATCCCCCTCTCAAAGGTGCTCTTGAATCCCCGATCATGTTTGGCCGAATAATCCCAATCGCGATCCACGATCCTGAACGCAATGTCCTCATACGGGGGTCCGCTCATGAACCGAATGATGCAAGTATCCTCCTCCCCCGCCGGCGCCATGGTCTGGCCTTTCCTCCTTCCCCCTTCGCGGATGATCTTGTAGGTCGGCGCTTTTGTTTTGTCGATGAGGTCGGGATAGAAAATATGGAACTTGTAACCTTGCACCACCTTCGGCGGGGGGTTGTCATGATCGTAGTGGGTCTGGTTGTATTTGTTCCATTCATACCCCATTTGGACGCGGTTGAAATACTTGGGTTTTCGCGGCCGGTACTTGCCCATCCACAGATCCTTATTCTTGGTTTCGACTTCTTCTTCACCGGCAAACACTTCTTCATCTTCGTCAACACCCTTGGCCACCTCCCGATCAAAGAGCGCCTTGGTGGACAAGGACAGGTCGTCACTGCCGGCGAGATGGTCCAAACGGCCGCCGTCGAGAGCGCCTTGTCTGGTCTGGCCTGTCCGGGACAACGACGATTGAGAACTTGGTCCTGCATCCTTGGGCGCCGGAACGTAGCCCATGCGTAAGACTTTGGCTCTATCCGCCGTCAACTTCTGGAGCAAGGTCGACTCGTCCCACACCTCCAACGATTTGTCTTTTGGGGAGATCTGAAGCAGCGGATCGGGATCCGAGTCCTTTGAATAGTTGGGTGCTTCCAACGCAGGTGGAATTTGCCGGGCAGCAAGCTCTTGACGAGCTGCGACCGCCTGCTGTTCATTCTCCTGCCTGAGCTTCTGCAACCTAGCGTCAAGGACATCTCGATAGACTTTCCTGGTCTTCGCCTTTGCCTTCCACACGAGGAGACTGTCCAGCAATTGTTGCCAGTAATCTGTGTCGATCGGTTCATTGGAGTCGAGTTTGTTGCGAATCTGCTTTTCTAGAGTCTCTAATTGATCATAGGACTTTGGAGCCAGCAACTTGTCGATGTCCGATGAGACGGCGCTCACCACTCTTCCCTCGGGCCCGAGCGCGCCAAGTTTCTTTCGTCTGTCTTTGCAGATGATCTGCATGGTCCGCCAGTAGTCTCTGTTTTTGGGGTTTGTCTCCAGATTCATATACGTGTCGATGTCCTTGCGCAGGTCAGAGAGTTGGGATTCCGACAGCCCGTCGAACACCGTCTCCGGGTCAACGAATTCAAGATCGGTCTCGTCTATTTCGTCGTCTAGCGGGTTCCGAGTAGGGTCGACGACACGGAGCGTCACGGCGAGCCAGTCGATGGGTTTTGCCCGTCCTTCCTTGACACGGATTTCTGCCTTCTTCTTTGCCTGTTTCAAGACAAAATCATCCTCTTGCGCCACCCACTCCCGCATGCGCTCATCCTCTTGAAGCTGATTCATCCTCATTTGATCCTTGTGCGACCATCTCTGCGTGTACCCATTCTCTTGACTTCGAGGGTTGCGGCTTCGATATTGTCTGTCGGCCTGTGGCCTGCGCCACGGCGGAGGAGACTCCGATCTCTTCCTCTTGCCTCCTGTGGTCCCAGTATTATCCATCTTGTACAATGCCCCATTCGATCGTGAGTTATGTACGTCTGAAAGAAGCAAACGCCTCTTTCCTAAGAACTTTGACGTTGCAGGATCAACCGCGGGGGCAAATTCCCAGAGACCATGACTACGGCTTGGCGCTGTTCATACTGTGGGGCTTCGCTTTGCAGCCATGGTAGTTGAATGTCCAGAGAGCAGAGGCACGACAGAAGCTAAGTGACTCAAAATCTCAGAGATGATCTGGTGACTGCCTCTGAAATGACCACCTCGAATGTGGTCAAGATATTGAAGCAAACTGCACACTTGGAAACGGACTGCTGTAATATCTTCCAGAGAGCGGTTGATATTTCACAAACTCCCACTGAATACGAATCCAGGCGCAGAGTATTTGGCCCGCCGTCCAAGTTTCACCACGGCGTTGTGGATATGTGGAGGAACTGGGTCGGTCCCTTGCAGGTCTCCTTCATCCTCAATCAACTTATCTAACTCTGGATCTCGTGTCACCCTGACGATTGTAGAGAAGCTGTTGGTGTAAGAAACGCCATTTTGGCGGAGCGCGTAAACACCCATAGCGACACAGAGAAGCGCAACCAGTGTGCTGATCCCATAGGCAACGAGGAGAGTGCGGGGTTCGTAGACGAATTGCGATTCAAAGGTGTGCTGAGTTGCATTTGTTATGGCATTGTCGTTTCCCACTTTGCTGGCATCACACTGAGTTAGCAATGACTGATGACGCAGAGACGAACTTACCCAGCAACCACAGCATAACGCATGCTTAGCGTTATGTTCTGAAAGAGCTCCTCACTCTGGTCTATCATGTACTGCGCAACTTCAGACTGATTGAGTCCAGGTCTTGAAGGCCACATTGCCGCGTTCATCGATAGCGCATAGTTGTTGTCAACGACTGGAAAGGACACGTCTTCCGAGAACGTCACTGGTCCCATCATCATCATACCGAATGCCTCCATCACAGCCTGAGTATTCATGATCCTGTTCACCAGCGGGTCTGTGGGCGTTCCAGAGACCGAATTTTTTGCAGGCATCCAATTCATGTATTGTTGCTCGGCAGTGATAAGCTGTTGACCCGTACTGCTGATGTCAAAATATGTCGTGTAGGACGCATTGTAGAGAGCGCAGGTAATCATCTCCGGTTGTGAAGGTGTGCTATTTGGAACTCTGTTCCCATTTATGTCGATTCCCGTGGTATTGAGATAGATGTAAACGCGAGCAGCGTCCTCTGAGACAAAATCCAACCTGATGTTGCCATTCTGTAGATTTGTAGATTGAAAGAATGTGCCATTCACGTCGGGACCCCAGCCTGCTTGCGGGACCCAACCCCAGTAATAAACGGTAGACCCCGTTGTGTTCTCGTATTCCAGCAGTGCTCCTGTCGCCCAGGCCAGATCTTGCTCGCTCGATTTGGCACAGGATACCGCGGGTCCATAAAAGGCCAAGCTGTAGGTTAAATTGGCACTGGAAGACTCGACTGGCAAGATCGAATTTGATAGCAACGTTGACATGGTGGGAATCAGCAGCCCCGTGGCCATGGATGCGTAAGTCGTGGTGTTGTCGTTCACGGTAGTTCCGCAATATTCAGTGGAGGCTGTGTCATACCCGCGCTGAGCTACTTGGAGTTCGCGAAAAGCAGTTTGTACAACAAGCTGAACTGAAAGTGTGCCGGGTGTAATGATTGCAGAAATAGGAAGTAACCTTGTTGATCAGCACATCGACAACTTGAAAGGTGGGTGTTTGGGTCTCACCATGTAATCACGGCCAGAAGGCCCAGTGTTGGTCTCATAAGCCAGACTCGAATCTTGAAAAACTCAAAAGCGTCACCTAGCACAGCGAACATGGCGTCCAAGGAACCCATATCATGCGACCTATTGTTGAGGTCTTGCCACATCCTCTGGGTATAGGCAACTGCCGTAGCCATGGCAAGTAACAGTTTAGACAGAAAAGCAAATGCAGTTCCAGCACGTATTATCCAAAGTTGGAGGATTGCGTCATTGGCCAACTGGCCATTCATGCCTTGGTAGAGCAAATGGTGCGCAAGCATGAGGATGATTCCAAGGGTAAAGCTGGATCCCATCACAGCTGGAGCACGCCAGTATATTCTGCGAGAATTCACGACTTCAGAGACGTGCACCTCGATTAATTTCTTCTCCATGTCTTCTTGTAGCATTGTGTTGACTGTGGAATTGGTGCCACTTTGTGGCGGGAGGATCTTTGAGCGGATTGCCCCAATCTCCGAGGGACGATATATTGAACCTCACGCTCTGCAAAACTTTCAAAGCATCAATCGAAGGAAGGAGACACTTCCAATTGGAGTAGCATTAAAGGGACAGGCAAGGGGTTCTGAGAGAAAGATACCGCCGGAAGAGACCAGACCATCGAGTCTAGATATCTTACGGCCAAAGAAGAGAAGGACCACTGATGATCCGATGAAGACTGCGACGGCTTCCACCAGAGCGACACAGAATTTTGTGGTCAAGGAGGAAACAGAACGCCTGAATAAACTTCCCATCTTCCAAAGCTGGCATTGGCCCTCGCCAATGTGTGGAAGCGCCGGGGGCTGGCCGCATGGAAACAGCGATCACCTGAAACGCGGCCATCGATCGACTCTGGCAAGTGTACGACATCCAATAATCACAACTGGTGAATGAAGATGGAGCCAAGATGGAACCAACCGTTGGAGGCCTAAACTCACCACACGAGATATTTTGAGACCTCAACGAGAATGGTGTGGCAAGTGGTGAGCCTTACGAGTAACAGCCAAAACCTGGCAATACCCTCGCGACTGAGCCTGTTACTCCCTAGTAAGTCGATCAAGAGTCTCTAAAAAAAAGTTCCGATTATTCTTAGTCTATGCAGTCGACTTTGAACCATGCAAACACTCATCTGCCAAGGTTGGGTCTCGACTTGTGCCTTATTTGGGGAATGATAATCTCGGTCTCCAACCGAGGTTCCTGTCGCCGTGGAGATGCTCCCCAACTCAAAGGCGCTGGCTGCCGACCACTCGGCAAGCAGAGTGCATATCTAGGGCCTCTGCACCCTCTGCCTAAAGGTCAAGGACGTTCGGTATGGCCACCTCAAATGCGACAGAAACTCCGTGGCAGCCCATAGCCCGTCGAAAGCAGGCCGAGCGCGCTGCTCGTATCCCTCCCCAATGGAAACTCCCGACGCACCTCTTGCCGAAAGACCCTCCACGCCTTGAAGACGGGCCTCAAAACGTGCTCGATGTGCCGAGACAGGTACTCTCTGTGGCTGAAGTCTCCGTCACCGAATCCTATACCATATCTACCCTGTTGTCTGCGATCTCGTCACGGAAATTGTCCGCAGTCGAGGTGGCCGAAGCCTTCTGTCATCGCGCGGCGATAGCACATCAACTAACGAACTGCCTCACGGAGCCGCTGTTTGATCGTGCTGTGGCGCGAGCACAAGAGCTAGACGCGTATATCAAAGAGACGGGACAGCCATTTGGACCTCTCCATGGACTCCCAATATCGGTCAAGGACACGTTCAACGTCGCGGGCGTTGACTCGTCCATTGGCATCGCAGCACTCTGCTTCAAACCTGCGAAGAGCAATGCTCCACTTGTGGACCTTCTCCTGTCCCTAGGGTGTGTGATTATCGCCAAAACGAATGTGCCTCAAACATTGGCCTCCTTGGACAGCATAAACAATGTCTTTGGCAGGACCATGAATCCCATCAACCGTCTCTGCACCGCTGGCGGCTCTTCCGGCGGCGAAGGCGTCCTCGTGGCCATGAAGGGCAGCATGATTGGCATTGGGACAGATGTCGGTGGTAGTATCAGAGTGCCAGCCATGTGTAATGGCGTGTATGGCTTCAAGCCCAGCAATGGAAGAGTGCCGTACGGCGGTCAAGCCTTGACCGGGATCGAAGGCATGAGCCGGACGAGTGTGCAAGCGGTCGCCGGACCCATCGGGAGGAGCGTGGAGGACATCGACGTGGTCCTGAAAGAAATCATCCCCCGATCAGTGCTCTTTGGAGAAGACTGTATACCCGGTGCCTGGTCCCAGGAGAAGAGTAGAGGCAGCGGTCGGAATGGTGAGTTGGTCATTGGCGTCCTCCGGAGTGATGGCAATTGCGAGCTTCTACCGCCGATTGCCACGGTAATCAACGAAGTCACCGCCCAGCTTCAGAGGACGGCTGGAGTGCAAGTGGCCGAATTGGAAACGCCACCGGCTTGGACTCGTTGCCAAAGCGTGATGAGCAAGCTGATGGGTGCGGACGGTGGTGAGTATATGGGCAACCTGCTCGAGTCAACCCAAGAACCTCTGGTGCCGTGGATGTCCACGAGATTCAGAAAGGGGAAGCCACAACCGTTGGCGCGAATCGCAGAGTTACAGGCCCAGCGGGCTGCCCTGGAACGCCAAATGTTACAAATCTGGACTGAACAAGACCAGCGCGGCCGACGCCGTCGCAAAATCGATGCCATTATTTGTCCTGTGGCACCTCATCCTGTGCCTGAGATCGACCGGTACAACGCGGTCGGCATGACCAGCTCCTGGGTCCTGCTCGACTACCCTGCTGGCACGGTTCCTGTCCGTGATTTCAATATGAATGACCTACAGCTTGGGCAGCCTCTCGGAGGAAAAGTGCTCGGCAGCTGGGATGAGCGGAATCGAGAACTGTGGGACGAGCAGAAGGTCGACAGACGCGTATACTTGGGCACGCCACTCAGCATCCAGGTCGTTGTACCCCGGTTGGAGGACGAGAAGCTTGCTCATGTCATGGCAACCGTAGACCTTGCCCTGAGAAGAGGGGGCCCGGCGACCAAGGCCAAGCTGTAAGCACAATGATGTCACCTTGGACGACATCTCGAATGTCGATTGATGTCAAATTCAGTGCGGATTGAGTGCTCCTAGTCACCTGGTCTACTCCTTCGCCGATCTGAGACTTTGGGGCTGACGCTGACGTTGACTCTAACCGCCAATAAGCTGTGATGATCCTCGATAGTCCCGTGACACCACCGCTCAACCCCAACCATTCTCGCAGACGCCTCGAAAGGCGACAGATATCCCACTGGACATAAACGAGGTCCAGACGTCTTGTCGCTTCGAATCTGCCAGAAGGATGCCCAGGAGGTCGCAATGGATGGAATGATTCGGTGAGGCTGAGATCTTGGCACGGTCTGCCTGAATGGATTTGACTCTGGTCGTCCATTTTGGGCGCGGCTGAACATCCAGGTGCGCCCCGACCCGCCAATCGATGGCATATTTCAACCCACTCTCCTCAAATTGTCCAATCCCCTGCCCCAAACTGGCCCCATGATCCAGGCCCGCGTTCAGCCCTCCAGACCCAAGAGGACTCCTGTCAAGATGGCTTGCTCATTCATAATGGGGCCCCCTTCATCTCCATGCAGCCTAGCTGCTGCTCCTGAGCTGCAGCTGAGATTGCCCAAGAACATAATAATTTGCATCCTCTATCTGTTGTTCAGACCCATGACTCGGTCTACGTTCTGAGCTCGAGGTGTTGAGCACTCTTGGTCCAATGTGTGAGCTCTGACTGACAGGTTGCGTTGGCTGTTTCATTTCCGGTTTCATCCCCGGTGATGGGCTAGCCCTGGTCCTGTATATCAATATGTCGGCCTCGCGGACACATCAGAAGAAGCGCCTCATCGCGTGCTGCGACGGAACTTGGATGGACAGTGATGGCGACGCCCAGGTCCCCTCCAATGTCACTCGCTTCGCCCGAGCAATCAGTCCCGAGGGCCGAGACGAGGAGGGCAATCCTATCACTCAGATCATCTACTACAACAATGGAGTGGGAACCGGCGATAGCTCCGTGTGGAACAAGTATGTCGGTGGCGCCACGGGCGAAGGTCTGGCCGAGCACATCCGTGAAACATACCAATTTATCTGCACGAACTATCGCGACGGCGACGAGATCTTTCTGGTTGGCTTTTCTCGCGGTGCTTTCACCGCACGATCAATATCATCCTTCATTAACGCGGTGGGACTTCTCACTCGTCAAGGCCTCTCGTCTTTCATCCCTATATTCGAGGACTGGGAACTCCGGAACGCGTCAGTCGATGAGCAGTACGTGGGCAGACTCGTCGAGCAGGAGCTGACCCGGCCCGGGATCAACATCAAAGCAGTCGCCGTATGGGATACGGTTGGTGGACTCGGAATTCCCATGATTGGGCTCTTGCCTCAGCCACCGTCCAAGGAGTTCGCGTTCGTCGACACCAAGGTAGAGTCGAATATCGAGTACGCATTTCAGGCCCTGGCCCTGGACGAGCATCGTCGCGCCTACTCGCCGACGGTGTGGGAGCAGCCCGAGGGCACCACCAAGTTGAAAGAGCTCAAGCAATGCTGGTTCCCCGGCGTGCACAGCGACGTTGGTGGGAGTTATGCGGACACCGACCTCGCCAACCTGACCTTGACATGGATGGTGAGCCAACTCGACCCGCACTTGACAATCAACCACGACTACATCATCACACAGATCCGACTGAGCAAAGAGAGTCATCAACGAAAACACCAGCGGGTCCCGTCTTGGGGTCTGGGCCTGTTGCATAATAGCATGAAGGGCTTCTTCCTGTTAGGAGGCAGTCGTACCAGGACCCCGATGCAGTACCGACAGCAGGAGCTGGCAGGGCAGCATGGGACGCTAGTCTGGATGTTCTTTGAGATTGTGGATAAAGTGAAATCGTTTCTCCACGTCCCGAAGGCGGATCAGATGCCGATGCTTGTCGGGACGAACGAGACGGTCCACTCATCAGCAAGGATCAGGATGAACCACGACAGGACGGGGTACCATAATAGGGGCAAGTATGATCCGCCAGCACTATCAGGCTGGGTCGCGGAAGGCGTGGCCACGAATCCGGAGACGCCGATTGCACAGAACTTGCCTGGAGAAACCGGATGGTTCACGCACGTGCTGTGGAAGAAGGATGTTAAGAATAAAACTGGTCAGACAGAGACCTTGCAGATGCGCGAGGATGTCTTGGGGGGGTTTGAGCAACAGGTCCTTCAGCTTTGGCCCGAGATAGCCGACAATTTCGACTCGACTCGGCCGGGCCATCATCCGGTGGAGGTGAGGAAGGCGAGTACTTTTAACGCTGGCCCGGACATTTATGGTCGTGGACCATCGTCCGGCAGAGAGGTGTCTGCAGGACAGCGGGATGGGCTGAGAATTGTAGCGAATGGGTTGGGGAATGATGGTATCAAGAAGCCGGAGAGGGTGGAGACGGTTTGATCGTGAATCTGAATCTTTGCTCGCCGTACTCTGACGTGCCGTTTTTAGCAAGCGGTGGATTTCTTATCTTAACCCGCCCGATCGACATGGTGCTGCGCCCTGCTTCGAACCGGGACAGCTGGAAAGGGTTGTGTCCAAGCAACATAATCGGCTGATTGATGAATTACCTCGGAGTAATCACACAAATTGCTGAGGCAGTCTGATCAGTGACAATATTACCTCTAATTGAATGCCCAACGTCTCGCGAGCACTTCAAGAACGCATTTTCGAGTGCTCTAGTACTCGCTTGATCTGATCCACATTGTTGAGCTGACTATGTCTCTTGAGGCCTTGACTGTTACCTCCCTTGCATGCCTTGCATGCCTTGCATGGGACCACGCTCCTGAAGACGCTAATCCGCTCTTGGCAGAGTAAACACTGACAGCATCATGCTGGCGGCACCATCTTGCCCAACTTCTATATCTCAACGTCTTATCCATTGGCAATGATTCTATTATTTGCAGTGGCGATACCACCTCGACCATATATAGCTTTCATGTGTCAATGAATCAACTTGCGCGGTCATATTTACCGTCACTCGCCCAATATGGCCGACACTGAGAATGTATGCACTGTTTACCTGGTAGTACGTGCCAGTCGCTAACCCAACGACAGTTTGTTTCGCAACTCCCTCAACCTACGCGTTATGGCGTTGGTCCCGCCGAGAAACAGCTAACAGAACTCTCTGCTTCGACAAACAATACTCGGAATGGAGCCATGCTTCCACCGCCTGTTGGGCACAAACGTCAAGGGAGCAATCGTCAGTGGCAGATTCACTAGAAACACGGACGAGACTCACATATCGGTCGCAGTGCCTGAACCGGCTCCGAAGAGGAAGACATTGGTCGAAAGAGCAGGAGAACCAATTAAGCCTGCCATCGCTGCGCCGCGATCCATCGCTCCGGTCAATCCAGCGATCGCATCCGCAATCCACGCCCGAAATAATATATCGTCATCCTCTTTCTCACAAACATATCGGAGTGTCCCGGGCGCCGTCTCAAGGAATACGTCCACGTCTTCGTTCTCAGCCAGCGTCGGATCCGGCATTCGGCCACCGTTGATCCAACCACCATCCCAACTCGGTCGACCAAAGACATCGTTGGCAAAAGATCGATCTGCGAGAGTGGCCGACGTGCGGCCCGCAACATCACTTGATACACGCGGAGGTGTGTCAGATGGTTCCAAGCATAAGCGTATGGCTCCCACTCCCTCTATGTGCGCTCGGCATTTGAATCTGAATCGCCCCAATGGTGCCATCCATCCTCCACTTGCCGCTGTGAGACAAGCTTCCTTGTTTGTCCCGAAGAGAGATGCCAGAGCCTATAGCGCTATTGGGAGATGGCCGTCCTCCAATACGCGGCCTGAATCTATTCTGGCCCGGCGTGACATCTCTATCACTTCGATGATGCGGGCTCTCTCTCTTCGGTCGACAACGCCTGAACCAAAGACCACCCGAGGCGAAACACGAAGCAAAACACCCCTTCCCATGAGTCCTACCCCGAAATTGCCCTGGAACCCTCTAGCCTCCCCAAGTGATGACACGACGTCCCCTCCAAACTTCAGACAGTATCTAACAAAGAGTTCGCCTTTAGAAACCTGGGACCCCGAAGAGCAATATGGCAACATGGAGCGAATGTATCAGGATGTATGTGAACATTACAAGCAAGCGATGGAGGACAATGTCGAAGCGAAAGAAGCGAATAATGTGTACAAGTCCACCATCACCAATCTCGAGCAGGAACGAAAAGAATTGACCCAGTCGATGATTGCCCTGAGAAGCGAACTGGAAACGCTGAAATTCTGCCTAGCGGCCGCCGAACGATCCAAGGAAGAGCAGAAAAAGGAGGACGAGGCCAAAGTGGAAAGTATCCGCCGTCAGCATCGAATGGAGCTCGACGGCCTTCGCCAGGCATTACACGACGACATCGACCGCCTCAAGGTCGACCACAGAGATGAGATACGAGAGCTCAAGAGGAGGCTCGAAAGCGAGCTGGAAAGTGAGCGAACTCAGCGCGTGCAAGTACTGGCGCAGGTGTCTGCCCAAGGGGCCATCGAGAACGAGAAACATCACCTGGAGCTGGCGGCGAAAGAACACGAAATCAGGAGTGTTCAAGCAGAGATGGAAAAGATGAATGCCAGTTTGGAGCGTGAAAAGATGCTCAATGATGACCTCCGAGGCAGTTTGACCACGGCAGGAGCTAATGCAGCCACCATGGAATCGGCCCGGCAAGCGCTGCAAGCAAAGATCGAGTTTTTGGAATCAGACAGCAAGTCCCAGTCGGAAGCATACGCGGCCATGGAGCGACGGATGAATGAGGCGCTAGAAAAGGCCGCACAGAGCGAAGAAAAACTCCGGAAGGAGGAGACACTGCGGAGAAAACTACACAATCAGGTGCAAGAGTTAAAGGGCAATATTCGGGTTTTCTGTCGTGTCAGGCCCATAAAGGGCGGCGAAGAGGCGGGAGAGGAAGAAACGGCAAAGATCACGTTCCCTGATGAGGATGAGTCGAAGGAGATCGAGGTCAAGGGCCCCGAGGAAACCAGCAGCCTGGGAAAGACGACGACAAAGACGTACCCCTTCACATTCGATCGCGTCTTCACGCCTTCCTCGACCAACAGCGACATCTTTGAAGAAATCAGCCAGCTGATCCAGTCAGCCCTGGACGGGTACAACGTGTGCATTTTCGCCTACGGCCAGACGGGGTCCGGCAAGACCTTCACCATGTCCTCCGAGGATGGCATGATACCACGGGCGCTGCGGCAGATATACAGTACCAGCAAAGAACTCGGCAGTCGGGGCTGGAAATACGGGATGGAAGGCAGCTTCATTGAAGTGTACAACGAAGAGATCCGGGATCTGCTTGGGAACGAAGGGGAACACGAAAAAGGAGCAAAGAAGCATGAGATCCGGCACGACATGCTCAAATGCGAGACCACCATCACCGATGTCACCACCCTCAACTTGGACAGTCAGGAAAAAGTGGAAGGTATTCTGGCTCAAGCCATGGCGCGAAGGTCGGTGGCGGCAACCAAAGCAAACGAACACAGCAGTCGAAGTCATTCCGTCTTCATCCTCAAGCTGGCCGGACACAACACCATCACTGGCGAGAAAACCGAAGGTACTCTCAACCTGGTCGATCTCGCCGGCTCCGAGCGTCTTTCTCATTCCAAGGTCGAGGGTGCGCGGCTGAAGGAAACCCAAAATATCAATAAATCACTGTCGTGTCTCGGCGATGTAATTGGGGCGCTCGGCCAGCAGCAAGCCAACAGCTTCAATCCCCGAGAAAACGTGAACGGAGCTAATGGGGGGGGCGGGCACATTCCATACCGAAATAGCAAGCTCACCTACCTGCTGCAGTTCAGTCTCGGTGGCAACAGCAAGACACTCATGTTCGTCATGGTTGCGCCGGAAAAGAAGTGTCTCGGTGAAACGATCACGAGTCTCAAATTCGCAGAGAAAGTGAGCCGGACGAAGGTTGGGGTTGCGAAGAAGACGGGTGGGAAGTGACTTGACGACACAATTTAGGAAGTCGACTCACCCCACCAAATCACTTGTTTAGCACGGCTTTCCCGGAGTGTTGGACGGATTCATTGGCTTCGCAAGGCATGTTTTGCTTAGGGAGCAAAGGGATATGGGGACCGCTATGTAAAAATTAGCTGCAAGAATCAGTCGTAGCTTATATTTACTCGATACAATTCGTCAGTGAATTTCTTTATTCTGCTCCATTTGGGGCGAGATTCCTTCCTTGCCTGTTGCAACTATCAATGAATTCGGTTCTTGATCTTACCCAGTAGTCATTGGACACCGTACCCAATCCGGCCAAAACCCCACTTTCCCTGAGCCTGGTCCATATAGCCATGATTGTTTGGCGGACACCTGCCTGTACTTGATCACAGTCACCTCTGACGATAAGACGAGATATGACCAAACCAGCCTCAAGTTATTATAGCCATTACCCTTCTACTGCTCCTGTTACTCTCAACCACATTGTGAACTTCGGATTGCAGATGTCAGATTGAAATTTTGGACCTTGGCTTCTCAGGCAACCACCGAACTTTGACAACCAGATTATTTCGACTATTCATTAGTTGGACTGACAAGTTGCTGTTCACCATTGCAAGACCATACACTTTCCCATATAAGATCGCTCATGGTCGAGAATGATGGAGACAGAAAGCACGTTGGGCCTAGCTCCCCTGGCATCGCCGTTACCACCGGTTCAGCTACATGACACTTTCACCCCTCAACAATGGGCTACGCTCTTGTCCATCTGTGAGGTCTTTGTCCCTTCGATCACATCAAGTGGTGATGGTGGAAAAGAGGGACTGATCTCAGCCGCGGAATTCACAGCCCTGACGGCGCTGCTCGAGCAGTACGTGCCCGAGAACGAGTCTACCGACTTGGTGGCGTCGTACCTCGCAGAGTCGGCAACTTCAAATCCCCAGTTCAAGATATCTCTTCAGCGGAGATTTAATCTGTTTGTCCCTCCGTCTGCCGCGCGCGGTCTCGGTTTCATACTCTCTGCGCTCGACACGCGATTGGGATCTCTCCTCCTTACGGGATCTGCCACGCCAATCCGTGATCAAGACCTGGCAACGCGGACGTGGATGGTCTGTAGCTGGTCACGGGCGCGTCTACCACCGCTTCGTGCAGTATTTCGGTCTCTGGCGGGCCTGGCCAAGCAGACATGGCTCCGCCTCTCTCCGACCCTGCCTCGAATGCTGGACTTTCCTGCGGTGCCGAAGCATATAGAACGGAATGACAGCTTCGATTTCACATTTCATGATTTCTCCGACACATCGGCGCCTCCTGTGTTGTCAACTGATGTGATCATCGTCGGGTCTGGCTGCGGCGCAGGGGTAGTCGCTTCTCATCTGTCGCGTGCCGGTCTGAAGTGCCTCATCCTCGAAAAGTCGTATCATTTCCCCTCGACGCATTTTCCCATGTCCGGCTCGGCGGCAGGAGAACATTTGATGGAGAACGGCGGGACGGTCCTCTCGGAGGACGGTTCAACCGTCATCCTCGCTGGGAGCACACTCGGCGGCGGAGGCACCATCAATTGGTCAGCCTCACTCCAGCCTCCGCATGCCGTCCGAGAGGAATGGGCGGCCGGAGGCCTCCGCCATTTCGAGTCGGCCGACTTCCAGGACTGCCTCGACACCGTCTGCGACCGTATGGGCGTGGCCAAATCCACGGATCCAGTCGCGCTAGCCAGGATCGAGCACAACTTTGCCAATCGTACTCTCCTCGAAGGTGCTCGCCGTCTCGGCATGGCGGTCGAGATCGTTCCTCAGAACACGGCGTGGAAACGCCATTTCTGTGGCTACTGCAATTCGGGCTGTGCCAGCACGACCAAGCAGGGCCCCGCCAACTGCTGGTTCCCGGACGCGGCGGCGCACGGAGCCGAGTTTGTGGAAGGTTGCTTTGTCGACGAGATCCTGTTTTCTGACATGGGATCGACCCGGAAAGCCATCGGCGTCAAGGCGACGTGGACGTCGCGGGATCGCCAGGTCACCCGATCTCTTGTCATTTACTCCAAGAAAGTGGTCATCGCCGCTGGCGCGCTCAATTCGCCGCTTCTGCTGCTGCGCAGTGGCCTCACGAATCCACATATCGGATCACACCTCCACCTGCATCCGACGTTCGCGGTGTGGTCGACGTGGGCCGAACGTGTGGACCCCTGGGAAGGGTCAATCCTCACCACGGCGGTGACCGCGATCGAAAACCAGGACGGCCACCACCATGGGCCCAAGGTCGAAGTGGTCTGCAGCACGCCCGAGTTTGGGCTGATATTCTTCCCTTTCCGTCCCGACCTGTCCATCTCGAGCCAGGCGAGCGGTGGTGGAAGGGGAGAAAGGACGAACAAAAATAGTATCCTCTCTTCTGCCATCGACTTCAAAGTCTCGGCGGCGAAGTTTGGTCACAGTACGGGCTTCATCAGCATCCAGCGCGACGCCGACACAGGTCGCGTCTTCATCGACCCGGACGACCCGCTCCGCCGTCGAGTGCGCGTGGCCTACACGCTCTCCCACCGGGACAGTCGGGGCCTGTTGGCGGGCCAGCTCGCGGCGGCACGTATCGCGTATGCGATGGGCGCGAGGGAGATTGACGTCGCCCACCCGTACGGCGAGCGGTTCGTCCGTTCGAGAAGGGCGTCGCCCGAGACCAATGATGCGTCCTTTGCGCTATGGCTGGCCGCTGTCGAAAAGCAGGGGTTCACAAGCCCGGATCCGTGTTCTGTGGGCAGTGCGCATCAGATGGGCACCTGTCGGATGAGTGCGAGCGCGGCGACGGGGGTCGTGGATCCCAGCGGCCGAGTCTGGCAGACACAGGATCTATATGTGGCCGATAGTAGCGTGTTCCCCAATGCGAGTGGCGTAAATCCGATGGTGACGACCATGGGCATTGCCGAGTGGGTGTGTCGAGGGATCGTGGGGGAGTGGAAGAGAGAGGCTGATTGAACCAATAATCTGGCACGTGAGTTGGACAGCCTCGTGCCGGGGGTAATGGGGGTCAGGGCAGTGAGAGGCTCGCCGGAATGAGGAAATTTGGTTGATTGTGCAGAAGACCGACTATTCAACCTTCAGCCTGGATGTCGTAGCTGTTGGACTTGTGCTTTGGCTCGAATCGGAAATCCTGGTGGGCGGGCCCCAGGAACATTTCACTAATCAGTCAGCATCCATCCATCCCATCGATGAGATACGAAACCAAGATGGAGAGCAAATGTCGTACACAGTGGGTACAAGATCGGACGTCTTACCTGATTTTGATCCAGTCCTGGTAGTTGTCACTCGCCATCAAAGTCTCCAACTCGTCTCGACCCCGATACCGCGGCGGCCGATCTTGGATGTTCGGCGGCAGATATTCCAACAGGCCGACGGGCACGTAGCGGCATGCAAAACTGAGCCAGTCGAGCAAAAACCGGCGCGTCTGGCCTACACCGATCTCGTCGCTGCCCCAGACCTCGAGGCCGTAGCGTACGAAGCGCTCGATGTACTGCAGTCGCTCCGACGAGGACTTGTCCAGATACTGGTTCGCGGCGATCTCTTCGAAGATCCAGGGCTTGATGAGCGCGCCACGGGCGACCATGACGCCATCGACGCCGGCTTGCGCAAAGTGAGAAGTGTAATGCTCATGGGAGTAGACGTCACCGTTGCCGATGAAGAAGACTTTTGTTCCACCGGCCCTCGTGCCGCTCTGATGGGCGTTGGGCTGGTCGCGTTCGTCCGGCTCGTGGATCGTGTCCGCTCGTGCGTCGGCTCGTGCGTTGAGGTTTTTGATCAATGATGCCGTATCGGCGATGTAGTCCCAGTCAGCAGAGCGTGTGTAGCGCTGCTGTCTCGAACGGCCGTGGAGGGTGATGGCCGCCACACCACAGGGGTCGCTGCGGCCGCCAGATTCGCCGCCGAGCACGAGCCGGTCAACCAACTTTTGTGCCGTCGGATTTTTGTCGCGCGTGCCGGTCCGGATCTTGATAGTGATGGGGGTTTCGCCCGAGACGGCGTTCATGCCCCGAAGGATCTTTTCCAGTTTGTGCGGCGCGTCCATCAGGGCCGAGCCGCCGCCTTCGCGATAGACCAGATCGATGGGACAGCCGACGTTCAGATCGACCACACGAAGGCCTTTGGGCAGCAGAGTCGTGAGGATTTCGGTGGCTTTGACCGCGAGCCACGGCTTGTTCGCCGCGATTTGAGCACCGAACCGAAGATCCGGACCACGATCGTAGTCGTACACGATGTTGGTCCCCTGTTTCAGAGTGAACGTGGGAGGCTGCACTTCGGATTCGTGAGCTTTGATCAACGCCCACTCGGATTTCTGTCCTTGCAGAATGGGAAGTGACATGGCCATTTCGGAATAGGTGAAGGTCGCTCCGAGAGATGAGCATAGCCGTCGGAACGGAAGATTGCCTTGAGTGGTCAGCGGTGCGAGGATGGGCGTCTCAGGTCCGAAATAGAGGCGGCGCTTCTCAGAGGGCCGAAAGGGGGGTTCTCGATAGGAAGCTCTGGCATCAGCCTCGTTGGGGTCGTGGATGCTTGCGGCCTCGGTCGTTGGCTCTGGTGAAGAGGAGTTACGATTCGCACCATTCACAGCGGATGATCCTCGATACTGCTCTTTCTTTCCCCGCCGGCCTTGGTCCTCGGGCTGTTGTATCGTCGATTCGAGCCATCTCAAATAGACGTCAGACTTGGGCGTGGGAAACTTCTTTTTGGCCAGTTGAATACGGTCGGCCGGACTGATGACGTTGGCCACGCCCGCTTCTCCATCGTCTGGAGTGGAAGATGGTGGACGGACGGACGCCCATCGGTCGTGTTCGATGAGTACCAGCTCTGGTTTGCCGTCGGGATGCGTGATCTCCTTGGAGTGCGACCCGACGAAGCGGCATTTCCAACCGGCGGGGCATCTGCCCTTGCTTTCCCAGACAGGACACAAGCCGTGGAAGGTTTCGAGGTCCTCCCGCTTATGTGCCTGGAGATATCGCCTGATGTCGTGCTCATACCGGCAATTCTCTCCATAAGGACATGGGTCTGGAGAAAACTCGGGCTTCAAAACTCGGGTCGAGCACAAGCCGACTTCATCCTTCGACGAGCCGTAAGTGCGCGCTTTGTTCTGCCCTTTCCCCTTCTCCCTTCGCTTTCCTCTGCCGTTGTTGCTGGTCGGTTGGCGGTCCTGGTGGTGGAGTGCTTCGGCCATATCATCGTCCGCTTCACCCGTTGACCGCCTGGCCGCGTCAACATCTGCTTCGTCAGGACTGACGTTGACCAAATATTCTTCTTTCACGGGCGCCGCTCCCCTCTGACGCTTGTCTTGACGATGATGGCCATGCTCCAAGGGAGTATCCAGGCCGTCCACCTTACGCTTTGCCGAGTTTGATGGATTGACTTGGACTGTGTCCTCGGTCGAAGAGGGGGGTCTCTCATGGTGATGTAGCGGGGTGTGGTTGAGGTCAACGATGCCAATATTTGCCATCGCTGCTTTCTCGTGCTTTCTCGAAGGAGATTACGCCCAAAACGACGTGTATCCCCCCACGGACTCGATGGACGTCTCGGTCTGGGCCGAGAGCAAAATTCCCGCTCCGATCTCAAATGCCCATTCACCCACCACGAGAGCGGCTGTGGAGGGGTCAGCAAATCAACCTGCCTCTACTCTCTCCCCGGCACGGCTTGTTCTCTCTATGGTCAAATTTCTAGATCATCATCGTGCCTTGACAAAGTCGAATATGGGTTAGTGGGGTTCAACAGCCAAGTTCTTGGCGCTTGGAGGGAATCCACCCCCAAACTCGGGCTCGCCCTCGCACGCCACCTGAGGAGCCATTGATTATTACCTCCCCCATCATTGCATCCCATGCAGGCAGCCCTCGACCTTTTCCCCGGACCGGCCTCGGGGGGAAGAGGCACAATCCGGGCCTCGAGACATCAACTCTATCCCATGGCCCCGGAGGTCTCCGTCCATGTGCATCACAGACGAAAATTGGAGATGGGCATTGATTCGATCACAAACCCTGTAGCATCGCTCGAGTCAGGGTAGTCGTGGCCCTTCGGCAACGACGGATCGGCTGTGAAGCGTGCAGGGGCCAGTCGGCCATCTTCGCCAACAGGCATCAGCGCAGATTGGCGCTATGTGGTGGCTGCCAGAATCAGTAACCCTTCACATGTCCACTAGCCGACGACGACGAACTGCGTTGGGCCTCAGGATTGAGACACGCAACGGTCGCCAGGATGCTGGATCCTTGTTTCAAGGGTTACCGATCTCGCGTTACACGGCCAAGGCAAAAAAGAAATGGCGCAGCCTTGCCGGTAAATGCATTGGGTGGCATCCAGGCTGACCATTGTCTCGGGTCCACCAAGTGTGAAATCGGTGATTTCCCGCGGGATGGCTCTCGCGGCTGACGACCCACCGCGAACGCTGCTCCAGCGCCGCGTGAAGCCTTGTCTCGAAGTCCTACAGGGTCCGCGGAGGCCTTCCTGGCTCAAGCACGGTCCTTGCGGAGGGTGCACACACCACACATTCTCTCAGCTGGTCCCAGCCAAAGGTCTGTGCCTCGTAAAGGGCCGAGTTCTGCCGACCGAGGTTGAACCTGGTTGACCTCGAGAAAAAGGGCCCGTATGCAATTTGGAACAACCCGACCCGGCCCGCCAGCCAATAATGCATTTTGACGCAGTTTAGTCATAGATTCACGGACGTCCCAACCGAGGATGGTGATATAAGCTATTTGAAGCCTCAGGCTCATGCTTTTCTCTTCTGCCACCGCGGTCATCATGCCGAAGTTCCTCGCTGGGGACAACCAGATTCGGTCCTCATCTCCATGGGGCGGGAAACCCGGACTAAGGTATTGAATCCAGTAGACATATCCCGGGCACAGACCAGACATTCGCGCTCTTGTATTGGCAGAGCTGCGGGAGATTTCTCGGCAGCCCGAGCCGGGTATGATGTCGGTTTCAATAGAGTAGTGGCTGCCCAACCACACACTGGCTGGAGGAAGCGATTTGACCGCCTCGGGCCCGCAAACCTGATGCTAGCTGTGGACGACGTCGCCTGCATGCCATGGTCGTCGGTGGCATCATACGGTCTGCAATGTCTGGATCTTGTTTACCACTGTTCAAGACCGTTTTGACACGAGCGTGAGATTGCATTCCTCCTCATTCGTCATGGTCTGACGGCGAGTGATTTCGCCTCCGAAGGGCCGCGAGTCATGGCATTGTTCCAGAAGGTGTCCGGGTTCCACGCGGCGCCACTGTCCGACTTCGTCAGCTTCGAAGGGTGGAGGGATGGAGGGATGGATTCCCCATCTGCTGATTCGGAATCTCCTACAACAGGGAGAGGCTGTGTCGGTGTCTGTATGAGTCGGTCTGTGCGTAGAGAAGCGTCCAGGCCGACGGCCGCGGTGGACGCGAGCCAAGAGCGCAGAAGAGCGGCGATGTGGTATCCATGGGACACCCTGGGCCTGCTGAGGGGCGTCCGAATGCCTCCTTGAGGCACTACCGGGAACGAGGTCCACCAGAGACGTTTTGTCCACGCCCTGCTCAAGTGCAACTCGACGGCCTGCTGACTAGTGAGCTTCGTGCTTTAGTCTGTGCCGGGTGTCCGCTCGTTGATTGTGGCCACACAGCCGCCGCTGAGGCCGCGCCAGTCTCCATGTGCCTGGTACCCGTCGTGGAATGCAACAGTTGACTAACCACTGATCTCTGGCTCTGGCTCTGGCGCTGTGACTACTGCTGCTGCTCATCCCGGCCGCTCCTCATGCCCGTCTCGTCATATCGGACTGCATGCTGCCTCACCATCCCTCCGCCAACACCTTTCGCGCCCTCATCATCACCGATCGCAGTCTTCCCTCCTCTTCGTCGTTCACGATCACCACGGGGTCCACGGCTTGGTGCGATCCTCTCGCCGGTAGAGATCTCGCCACCTGTCGGATAACGTCACCGCCATCCATCATCCATTCGCGACCGCGGCGCTAGACCGACCCGATCTCGTCCATCGAGCTTGAGACTCTCTTCGCAACCACATCCATCCGTAGGTCTATGTTGGAGTACGACGAGAGCCCTCCGCCGCTACATCACTCGCCGTCCCCGAGTGACCGGTCGCATTTCACATCGAGAGACACCACACCCGTCACCCCGGTTGGCATTGGCATCGGCCTCCTTCCGGGAAGGAAGCCGGAGAAGGATAGGGACTCGTTCCTGCCCTGGTTCAAGAAACCGATCGACGTTGGACGCTCGACCACCAGCCTCTGCCTCGATACTTCTCTCCTCGAGCCGGATTTCGACGACAACTCGTTCCCGACATTTGGCGCGTCGCCACCCGATCGTGGCATGGCGAACGCTGCCACACCGATAGATATCTCGGTCCGGCAGACGTCGACGTCGCCGCGTGGCAATCAGCCATCGAACTTGACCTCGGCGCTGAAGCGAAATACCAGCGGAGAAAACAAAAACATGGACTTATTCCCCGCCGAGTCGACGCTGTCCAAGCCCGTGCCGCAACCGGCTCATGATTCTTCGAATGACTTTGGCCGATTCGAGAACGGAGCCAGGCCGATATCGATGAAAGGCACCTCGAGCGACAGGAGACGTGAGAGCATCGCACAGAGCCTGGGCACCGGCATGAGCTGGGGCGGAATTTCCGTCGGGAGCTGGATCAGGGACGAGTAGGTCTTCCCGTGGCGCATTCCCGTGCCCGGTCAGAGAGATGTCCTCGGCTAACGTGGTGGTAGTCTGATGATGGCTGGCACCTCACCGTTCGCCTTTCAATCACCCTCTTATCACTCGTCGTCATACTTACCCAAGCTCGAAGCGAACTTTATGAAAGACTTTTCCTGTTGCGGACTCATATTGCCCACCCTGCACGATCTCCTCCAGCACTACGAGGAAGCGCACGCGCACAAAGAACCCGAGCGGCCGGATAGCAGTCGACCTCCGGTTCCCGATAGCCGTGCAGCGATCGCGGCAAACACGGCGGCCCACGTCCAGCAGGAAGCACAACAGAGGAACCATCCGCCGCCACAGATGCAGAGCGGACCCGGGAGACCTTTTGGCGTGAATGCGGGCGATCAACTGCCGGGGCAGCGTGCCTCCGGCTTCTCGGGCACCTTACAAACCATCCCGGACATGGACACGGTCGAGGACATGGAGATGGATGATATTGACGGCGCCGACGAAACGACACCACCATCGAACCCGTACACCCAGAGTCAAGCCCCGACATCTCCTCAGCCCTCATTCGTGGCCGCGCAACAACCACAGATTCCTCAACTGAACACCAACATGATGCAAGGCCACCAAGCGTACCGTCAATCGACGCCCAGTACTCCCGCCGCCTCGGGCCGATCTTCGACCGCCTTTCAGGGCAACAATGCTTCTTCCACACTCATGGCCAATCCAATGCAACAGTTCCAAGATCTTCAACATCCTTTTCGGAGCACGCCCGATTCTTCCGCGCCGGGCACGCCCACGCCTGGTGAGCTCGACGACGGCCTCATGTCAGGAATGGACGACATGTCGATGCAAAATAACCCGCTCTTCAATGGGATTCCCAATGGTCTGGGGGGCTTTGGCTTCGGCATGGGCATGAACAACGATATGATTGATCTGTGCATTGACGAGCCTGCTAAACGGCTGTTCCAACCTGTAAACAGCAACAATAATAACCATAACCAGCACTTGGCTCACAGTCGCCTGGGAAGCGGTCAATACGGTCCCAATAGTGAGATTGCCCGAACGATTCGTGAACGCCAAGCGGCCGCCGGGTTGCCGGATACCACGACCAATATCATGCCACACGAGGAGCCCAAGCCGTTTCGCTGTCCCGTGATTGGGTGTGAGAAGGCGTACAAAAACCAGAATGGCCTCAAATATCACAAAGCGGTAAGTGGTGCCGATGCATTCATTCCTTGGTCTCGCGACGCTGACACCCCACTAGCATGGCCACAACAATCAACGACTACATGAGAATGGCGACGGGACGTTCTCGATCGTGGACCCGGACACGCAAGCGCCGTATCCCGGCACGTTGGGGATGGAGAAGGAAAAGCCGTACAAGTGCGACGTCTGCCAGAAGCGGTACAAGAACCTGAACGGCTTAAAGTACCACAAAACGCATTCCCCTCCATGCAATCCGGAGCTTCAAATGAACGCGAACAAGGCGGCGGCCGTCGGATTGCCAGCCATGATCTCGAATCAACACATCGGCAACATGGGAGCCCACGTGTCCGGCGACCAACTGATGATGTGACCACAGAGTCGACGTTTCCGAGGTCGACGCTGTGCGAAGGACCACCACCATTATTTGTTCTTCCGAGCAGAATTAGTGGCAATCCTGGAGATTTGCTTGCTGCCGTTCAATTTTGATTCACATCGGCCGAATAATAACCTAATCCCGACCGCACTTGGTGCATTGAGGGGCACCTTGTACCAATATCTCCTACCATAACAACACGGACAAGGCGGTTGGATGATATATCGGCGTCTTTAGCGCCCACCGGATAGACGCGGCTCTTTTTGGCGAGTTCGGCCTCGCGACGGCGCAGGCGGCGGCGATGTGTGTCGTTGTCGTCTTCTTTCTTCATGGTCTGGGCTCCAATCAACGATAACCGTGGTTTACTGATTAGATTTCTGATTTCTTGATCTACCGAAAAGTTCTATTTGTTTCAAAGTCCGTCTTTTGGCTTCGGGATACAGGACAAGAAAACAAAGAGCGTCTGACTTCCAAGACCTCGGCTATGGCGTTCATTAGACGGCGGGGACCGGACTCAAAGTTGAAAACAGCCCCAAGGGGCCGGTCCTCGCACAAGAGGCAGATCTATATAGATTATTGACGTTGATGGGACAAGGGGTGTTGGGGTGCTGTTGCTGTGACCGTGATTACGGCCGTGGAGAGGAGTGACCATGCCAGGATTTTCTTGCCTGCTCCGTCTGCCAGTGAGCGGAGGTTTGAAATCGTGACCGGTCTCTGGGTGCGTGGGCTGATCGGTTCCTCCTTGCGGCCTTTTTTGCTCTCCCCTCCTCGTCGGCCCCCAGCACAGGAATTTGAAGAGAAACAGTTGATTGAAAACAATGCGAAGCAATGCGGGTCAATAATGCAATTAGTGAATAGATACTGGTGCTCGTTGTCTTTCCCAGCTTGGTCGTCTCTCCCCTTTGGCTGTCGAGTTGGGGCACCTGTCTGGTAGTTTTCTCAATGCTCAAGTCCGGTACCTGAATCCGTTTGCCATGCTGTAATCTGTCCTGCTTTCTTTCTGGGTGCGCGGCTTAGCGAGACAAAGTGGGAATGGAAGCAAAGAGTTGCGAGGTGCTGTCAGTCGAGGTTCGGACATAGATTTGAGCGTTAGGGACTGACTGGACTAAACCGAGATGTCCATTCCACAGTAGTAGGAACGGGGTAAGATCGAATAAGGAGATGGGATGATGTACTTGAAACAGCGGCAGAGTATCCTGCCATTGAGAAGTATCAGATGGTGAAGAGATCAAGCTGACTCCATCTTTGACGACATTCAATCTCGAAGAGCGCATTCAAGTAGATATGTGTCTGAGTGGGGAATGGAGTGCGTGGAGAGAAATGGAAATAGTGGAAAGGGAAGAGCGTCCACATCCTTCTGATCCAAGTCCGCTTATCCTCCTCCGGTGGCCAAAAGTCAGCCATCCTTTGATATCATTCTAGCCCGCTGCTGGTCTCGTACTCTGCGCCTCGCTGATGGCTGAGCGCTAGATGACAATCATCTCTGATCGTCTCACGCATACCGTCGATCGGGCTGCCGGTTCGTGGCACGAGGAGGCCAGACCCATCAAGCCAGCCAACGACTGACCGGCTCGTGCTCAATAGTTGACGATCTTGATTCTCGGCCTCAGGGCTTCCGGCAACTCGTCCTTCTTCACGATACCCATCTGCAGGCAGTCGCCCCAGAAAAACATGGCCCTTTCTTGCGCGTACGCGAGATAATCGAATTCCTCGTCTTCATCGCCGTCACATTCTGCATTTCCTTCCGCGTGCGCGTTTTCCTGTGCCCGTCCTTCGGGCCGGTCATGTCGTGCGTCCTCCTGGAGCTGCTTTTCCTCTTGGCTGAGTGGGTCCGATCGGGCATGAATGCGCATCGTGCTATTGACGTTTTCCAGATTCGCTCCCGCACTCGACTTCTTCGGACGGTGGTCGAGTTCGGGCACTTTGGCCTGCACGATCCCCCATGCGACCCATTGAGCGGAATTGGCAGTGCGCCACATTCTGGTGTCGCGCAGCAAACACTGGATTTCTTCCTCCATAGCAATCTCGCGTGCTTTCTCCTCGGCGTCGTAGTCGATTCCTGAGGCTTCTTGTGGCGTCCTGGCATCAAGCACAAAGTCTGAAATGTTGGTCTTTTCTCGGCCTTCCATCTTCGGAGTCGCAGATGCCGCCGGGTTGAATTGTGGACGGTGCATCACGTAGCTTCTGACGAAGCGATACTGCTCCGACGGAGTCGGATATACATTGGTATTGCAAGCGAAACTCGTCTCGGGGTGATGGTAGTTGTAACACCATTCGGTGAAATGGTTGGCAAACTCCAGGCCGGCCATATTCTGGCTGGCATATTCGAAGTCGATGACGACGAGCTGTTTATGCTGGTTGGACGGCTGAAGCAAAGGCGTGTCTCCCGTCGGCTGCAGACGCATGAGATTGCCGTACTGGGTGTCATTGTGCGCAAATACAAGTTTCTTCCGGATCCCTGTCTTGCCGCCACAGTCCTCGATCAACCGCTTGCGGTATTTCTCATAGGCCTTCCGGAAGACGGGCCATTCGACGCCGCAAATAAGTCCTCGCCGAGTATATCGAGCGGCGGATGCAGGGGCCTGTCCAGTTTTTTGCAGATGCACCTGATGGTCCAACCAGGTAATCACCTTCTCGCAACGGTCCACCCACTTGTCCCAGTTGATGAAGACGGCCGGGCCGGCTTCCAGCTCCGATTGAAGTAACTCGATCCCTTCGTGAAGCTCCTTCATTCGCTTTGCAATCTGCTTCGACGTCTCAGGGTCCCGCAGATCGTTGGCCGAGAGTGTCTTTGCGTGTAAAAACTCCTCGAACCTCCCATTGTGGAAGGAGCCCAGCAGACGAGGTCCAATGTGTTTCCGGGCAAGGCGCCGCAAAATAGCCAGTTCCGCCTCGCGGTCGATCAAGTGCTCCACCTGTGGGCCATATATGCGGAGCAACAGTTGTATCGGACGTCTTCTTGACCCAGTTGCTGCATTCGACTCATCGTGACCCGATGGTTCAGGAAGGATCTTGGGCGGCTTGACGACGTAGACAGCGTTGGTCAGGGCGCCGCTCAACCGCGCGACGTCAATCTCGGCGGCATTTTCGATGGGAATCCGTCGCCAGCCCTTTAACTTCAATGTGTGGGTCAAGCGAACAATGTCTTGCTTGAAGGTCACCCAATACTCATGGTCGTGGCGCTTCGCACTCTCACTGGTGTCGGCGTCGGCGGATCCACCGGTGAAGGCCAGAGTCTTCGTATTGTCTAGCGAGGCTTCGACGTTGGGCACCAGGATGTCATCCCCCAGGAACTCGGTGTCCGATGAGGCCGGCACGATGGATCCTCCTCGCTTGAACTTCCTGGCAATGGATCCTTTGCGCAACTGAGAAGTCGACGGCTTGTGCGGAAGCTTGGACATGGCTTGAACGGCCGAGGAGTTGTGGAATCCTGCCAGGATCCTCTCGAGTTTCTCAAGTGCCAGGTCCTGATCGTGGTCGGCGGGATCGTCAGCGGCACCGCCATCCGTGCGGGTTGACAGAAGGTCTCCAGGGCTGTGGGGTCGAGGAGCGTGCCGTTTGTGTCGCTTTGACTTCTCCTCCTGCAACCAGTCGACGACCTGTGATAAGACAGTCCGCAGATCGGTCGGTTTGTTATCACTCGACGAGTCAGCGGAGTCGCCCTGCTCCGAGCTCAGCTGCGGGAGGTAATGTGACAGGGAGAGGGAAGACGCGGACTGAGAAAGGCCTGCCCGGCCGGTCATTTTCTTTCCCGCTATACTGGCACGATGCTGTCGTGGGCCAAGCGATGCCACCAGCGTCGGAGACGTTCTCGGGTCATCGTCACCAGCCTGGCTCAGTCCAATGAGCTCTGGTTCATCGAAGATGGTGACACCTGTCGACGGGAAAGATTAGCCCCGCTGGGACGCTGTCATTGACCTAGTCGGTAACCGAGTGGAACGAGAAAAAGAAGGACTTGAGCCAGGGTAATATGTTTCATATTGCTCTGGGAGGAGGCACGTGCTCCCTCTTAGCAAGGCAAGCTCAGTCACGCAGACCACTGTGGCCGATATCATGTCCTCTTATTGCTGGGAAGGGGGGGACGAGTCTGAGAAAGAGAGGGAGGTGAGGGAGGTGAGGGAGGTGAGGGAGAGGAAGAGTGAGAGAGAATACCTTTCTGCGCACTGGTGCGCGGAGAGAACTCAGGAGAAGCGCTGGACAGGTATGGCGAGAGCCGGCCAGTGTATGATGACATCGTAGTCGGCTTGGCCCAGTCAGGCTGCCTTCGTTGCTTAACCGAGATAACAATGTCCGACGGTGTACATAGAAATCCATCCACTTTAAAGCGCAGAGTCGTCGTCGTCAGTCGGCGAGGAGCGGCCGGCAACGAGCCTGCTGTGCTCGCAAAAGCAAATCCTGATGGCCAGCTCGGAGGCGAGATAGTAGAGCTGGCCAGGCCAAGCAACCTAAACTCGATGTGCACGTGCCGCAAGCCTTGTGTTGGATGGAGACTGGTTCTGGCAGCCGGAATGGCCGGGGCAAGTACATGAGCCCAAAAATGAGCAATGTGTCTATCCGATTGGATTGAGTATTCAAATATCACTGTGCCTTTCCCTGCCCGCTGTGGGCTGCCCTGCGCCCGCAAAATGCTACCTCATCGCTCCGGTCCGTTCCTGTGCATGGATATCATATCATTACAGAAGTCTATTCAGTCTGCCACTCCCCCTCATCTCGACAAGCTTTTCTGATGTGGCTTTTGGTGGTACACTTGAACCACGTGGTCTCCGCTGGTGGTCCGGCTCCCACCCTCGGTGTCCAGCTCTTCGGGGTCTTCGACGAGGTCGGTCAGGCCAAATGCATTCTGCTCCACCTCGTAATTGCGCATCAGACCGGCACTTTCACCACTGACATGTCGAAGTCCGCCCGGACTGAATGTGAGACTACTACTTCGACGATGCGGATCAAAGCTCCTCCGAGCCTGCATGCTTCGCCGTGTGTGTAAGCCCGCCAGCGGATCGGTCGGGATGCCGTCTTCGTCGGGGATTTTGCCATTGAGCAAGCGATGTCCGTCGGGGTCGCCTCGAGAGAGGTTCAGGAGATAGACACCGGAGAAGATGACCAAGAAGCCACAGAGGAGGGAGATTGTATTAACCGCGTCGGTCGTGTTGAAGCCGTGGAACAGGATAAACGAGGCGCACAGCGTGGCCGTGGTGAATGTGACATAGTATAACGGGTTGACGATCGAGGTCGGAAACTGGCTGAGAGCCTTGTTGAAGTAATTCATTTGCGTCAGGATGCAAACCGCCGTCACCACGGCAAAGACGTAGGTCGACGGATGGGTGAACTGGTTATTTCCGGCAAATGTGAGTTTCAAGGCAATGCCAAACGCCTTGACCGACATCACCGACACGGATCCGACCGTGGAGCATATCGAGATGTAGATCAACGGATTCTTTTTGCCATACGTCGGCGCCACCTTGTATATCATGACGGTGGAAAAGACGATGGCCGCCAGACAGTAGAGCAGAAAACCTGGACGTCTGGTCAGAAAAGAAAGAAGGCGGTCCGGAAATCGGCTGTCGGCGTGCAACCACACACATACCTGGTTGAATAGCATAGTTCAAGATCTCATCCACCGTCGTGATTTCCTTGTCGGGAGGGGCGTGCAGGACGATGATCACCGATCCCAGCAGGCATACGGCACATCCTAGTTTTCCCAAGACGCCCAACTCCTCGTTCAGAAAATAGGAGCCCAACACGGCTCCGATGAGGACACTCAACGCCCCCAATGGCGTGACGAGGATGGCCGGGGCAAAGGCATATGCGGCAAAGTTGGCGACTTCTCCGATCACGAGAGAGGCGATACCCGCCCACCAGAGGGGGGTCTTCAAGTAGGCGAAGCCTTCTCCTTCAAATCCATGCTTGTCGGCGGCGTCATTGAGACCCTTTTTGGTGATGACAAAACTGGTGCCAATGGCCAAGGTGGAGGTAATGGCCAGCCCGAGCCCAATGTACTTGTCCTCTAGCATATTGAACATCGTGCGCGGATCAAGGAGCCGCGCGCTCCTCACTCTCAGGAATGGTGGTACACCGCCGCCAGGACTATTATGGTCGCCGAATTGGGATTGCTAATCCTCTGGCTAATCCCGTTGCCAATCCCCCTTCGACGTCGTCGTCCTCGCCGTTCGCGCCCCTGTGGCCTCCACGGTCCTGTGTCAGCTGGCAAGCGTTGCGGGCGCCGTGCTTATGGTCTTGGAATAGCCGCGCGACGAAGGAGTGTGTTCTGAATAACGAGTGACAATGGAAGGAGAAGGGTAACAACCTCCACAGGGAACCAGACGAGGTAAGGACCAGACCAGAGTCCTCTGGAAATGCGAGAGAGAATTATCAAAAGCTCCGTTTCTAGATGGCCAGGGGGAGGCCGCGCAGCACCACTTTGAATGCCCATGAGATGCGCGCAGCTGCGCCTCCAACAACTTGGTCCGCCCCGCCAAGACCCACTCTGTACCTGAAACATTCAAACTCAGCTGGACGCGTTGACAGCCAGTGGTGTCCTCCCTATTGCGACAGTGCTATATCTTGTGCCAGGAGCCCGCGCTCCTCTCCTCCTTCAGCCGTTGTAGATGCTCGCCGGCGTCCGTCTGCCCTGGGGGGTAGTGACGGCCGAGCGGCTCTCAAGATGAATCGTCCTCGATCATGGCGGCGAGATGTCATCATCCCTGGCTAGTCCACCGGCCCAATCATCCTTCCCATATCGCAACTTTCGACACGCTCTGAGGATTTCAGGCGGGCGCCGTGGACTCGAGGGAGGAAGGACCAATGTACATGGTATTACTGACATATTGACATATTGCTTCATCACATGGACAATCACCCATGCCATTCCCTCCGGTAAGCCGAGACCAAGGCAAGTCAGCTAACTGACACAGGAGACAAGACGTCACAACTTTTGGATGGACGAGCCTACCACAGATTGCTGTCATGATGATCAGCGAGTTGAATCATGCTGACAATTTGTAACGAGGTGGACACTTCAATAACGACTCGGAGCAACACTGTAGCAGTCCATCAACTTGATATGTTGGTTTCTCCCGTTCTTTTGTCTCAATATCTCACCAAGCAGGTCTGAGAAGTATTTATCTGATTACCCCACTTGGCGGAAAAAGAGCCAGCCAACACTGGCGACGCCCAAGACGATCCACATCAGAGAACTGGCAGACGGAGAGCCCAGGATCAGCCAACTCAACGGTCATCCAAGGCGGTATACTTCCTCCACCACATGTCTGGGAAACAGGCCGATTCCCTCGTGATCCCGCCTGAATCAGTCAGTTCGGAACAGAGTGGTTGAGATTCCGGTCGAGATATTCTATTTGTTAATTCCGGTCGCGTTCAGCATTCGTGTGCCAGGACTCATTCCAACCCCTCAGTTGAAACGTGTTATGTCTATTCCATCCAAGATTTTCTTGCGACAGCATTCAGATCCGTGACTGTGTCAGGTTCTTGAATGCCACGGTCGGTCTTGCCGACGCATGCTTCCACTGGCTTGATCTCCAGAGCTGCTGGTCTGTTTCAAGGTTGTTTGTGTCGCTGCTAGTTCCCTGATCCCAATTCCAGTTTACGCATTACCTGGCAGAGCAGGCCGTTTTTCAGCAGACCTGTTCTCTGGGCTTCTGCCAGCGGGGATAGCTGCCGCGATATCGCCGTCACATCCAATTGTCTTGGGACCGTCCGACTCAGGGCATCGGTGATAGTGGACTGGTATCCATCACACCACTCAAACAGAACTGCCGTCGCTATTGTTCCGCCCTCGTCCTTTCGGAGGATTACAGTTGCAGCGCCCGGGTCGATGATCTCCGGCATGCCTTCCCCATGCGTCGCAATGTGTGGGTGCCGCAGGACCACTGAAGGAGGATTGACATCTTCACGACCTGGACACACCAAGCTACAAATGGAATATAAAAATTTAGTATCCTCTGGACGTAATACTGGATTGTTTGCTGCCTTACCCGAACTGTTGAAACGGGCAGCTTTTGTCCCCGTCAGGAGAGTCGGACTTGCTTAGCATCGTCCACACCTGTGTCCAGTCGGAGGTGGTGGTACAGTCGATGGTGATGTCCGGGCGTAAGCGGCACATGGTGCAGCGTCAAATGAATGGATACAATTGATTGCCTCGTCGAACCCGGTATAAAATTCGTTCTTGTCTTGCAAGAATTGTCTTTGTTCTCTGGAACCTGATTGTCGGATTTACCCGACAGATCGTTAGGATTGTCAAATGTGTCTGGCCGTGGTGGGCAAGAGGACTGGCTCCACCAGGTGTGGACACGGCAAAGATAAAAGGGCGGGCCCGCTTGCTGAATGAACGGGTGGACAACGAGTCTTCTCCCGACCAAGTGCAAGTCCTCCATAGCTTCTCCAGGGCAGTTCCCGACTCTTTGCCATGGTTGTCGTCGGCCAGATTGAATAGCCGAGGACTTCGGGGATGAAGAAAGGAAACAACGTAGAGGGGACCACTCAGCGCCACCCACCCAACAGCATCAGTATGCATGGGTTTAGTGTCGTTCCTGCATCCTGCTCCGGTATACCACATTAGCTGGCCCCGGAACGAGGTAATTTTTTGGCATCCACACACCCACATTGCCATCTGGTCCCACCGACCCGAGCGCGAGGCTACGCTAGGGTATTACCGGGAGGAGTTAGTTGCAGGGGTCGGCCTTTCTGGTCTTTCTCGCGGCACGACACTGACACGACATTGGAACTCTCGATTCTGTCGACCAAAGGCCAACGGCAATGGATGACGAGTCAAATGTCGAAAAATGAAAAATGAAAAAGAGCACAATGCGTTGGTAAGAGCAATACACCAGACTTGATGAGTGAGCACCAAAATCCCTCATCGCATCCCAGTAGTTTCATAGCTGATTAGGGGTGGTGGGCACGGACAAGGTGTCCCGTTGGAATTCAAACCCACAAATTGAATGGGGAAAATTCGGGCCCCATCCATCCGACGCATCGGTTGTTCCGGTTTTCCGTGCTCGGTTCATAGATTCTGGTTTAGGTTAGGTTTCCCCAGTGAGATCGAATAGCCGCCATTGGTTGATTCTGGTACATCGCGCTTCCTGGGTTCTTCGTGGGCTCTTCTGGAAAGACACAAGATTCTGTCATTTGCGAATCTTAATTCGACAGATATGGCACCAAATAAAGCTGAAATGGCCTAGTCGGGGTTATCAGCAGCATATGGCGTCATATGGCGAGGGAAGACAGGACTGGACTGTCAGATCTTAACATATTGTCAAGATCTCTATTGACCGATGTCAAACAGTATGCAGGAAACGGAAATATGAAATGTAAATGCCAAGATTTATCTCGTCTGGTTCGATCTGTGACAGAGTGAAGTTGTTTGCTGGTTGGCTGGCTGTGAAAGAACAGCCACTGTACAAAGGAAAAAACAAAAAGACATATGGCATCATTTGTTTGAATCTACGTTAGGTTCCCAGCCCCTGCTCCCCTAACGTCGTTTGGCATCTTTCATCTCGGTCACAGCCGGACGTGACTGACATCGCGGACAATAAAATGTCTTTCCGTTACCCCACCGGCGATGAGCCTGTGATTGTATGGGTCAACCGAGGCGACCGTCAGGATACTGATCAGCGACCCATCGCCCCAGTACAGCAGCTCTGGGGATATCCCTTGGTCTTGACGAGACGGAGGATGGTCGCCTGGACGAGCATCTCATGATTCAGGGTGTGACTCGGTTCGAGGCGCGCCCAGAGAGCCTTTATATTGGGGAAGACTGTGTTGGGGATCGATGCGGGTTAGAATGAGAAGAGAAATAGATCGAAAGGCCAAAGATGGTCGATGCTAGAATAGCGACTTACCTGCGACCACGAGGTCGCCCGAGCCAGGGATTTCTGAGGCATTGTCGGGTGATGCGCCTAAGAGCTATGAATACTCTCATTAGTGAAAATGTTGACCAGGGACGATGAAGAATGGGCTGTTTATTTCAGTGAGCCCTGGGGATATCGAGAACAGAGAGGGGGGAGGCCAAAACTGGGCATGGGAAAGGAGCATCGTACTTGAGTCCAGTCGCTGCCACCGCATTCGGAGTCTTGATTTTTGGATGTCAAAACTCTCGAACAAAGCCGAGGATATTCGAGCCCAAGATATGAGAAAAGAGCAAGATTTTCTCACCGCTTCGGTGATGGTTGATGGCAAAGATGGAGATCTATTATTGCAATTGTTCCGAGTACCAGCAACAGCAGCACCGGCATGAGAGATTTAAATGGAGTGGTCGGTGGAGAAACGGATCCGAGAAGAGTTGTCCTTGGGCTCCCAAATGTCGATTCCGTGAAGGACGTCGTAGGATTCGTCCAATCCTTGGATTTCGAGAGTCGCTGTCGTATTGCCCTGAAAAGAACAATGCTTAACTTGGCACGTTTGCCACGAACTCAGTACTCACCTTTGATGTTATACTTGACAAAATACTCGTGGTACGTTCAGATTGTTCGGAGGGTTGAAGATGGCGCGCGTCTCGAGATATCCACAAGCTGTCGTGACTTAGGGTACAGAGCAATTAGACCGCTGTGCTATGCTACCAACCGAGACACGCCATGCTCGAAGGATGATGGATCCAAACATCTTCGCACGCTTTGCCAGGGCAGCCACTAAGGCTAGAGGCGCCAGCCTGCGCCAGCCACCAGCCGTGTTGATAAAGAGGAATATGCTTGGTTGGAGATCCCAGGAAAGATCAGAAAGCCTCGAATCTATCTCAGAGGGAAGTATCGAGTCCACCGAAGAGAACTGAGGAGACTACGTGAATCCCCGCGGTCTTAGCAGCCGTCCTGAAAGCTCTATTATCAGCATTGGTAATTAGAAAACCGTCGGTTCCGCTTTGGCTCTCTCGCAGCTCGGCTCACCTTTAATACCATAGGTTATCCTTTCGGTTGGCGAACCAGTTCTCGTCAACCACTTTGTTCTGTCAATTCCTCGGCGGACAGCGGAAACATGGACTGAGCATCATTAGTGATTAAGTTAACCGGAAAACGAAGGGTGTTGTATGGCATTGAGCTGTCCTGGCCATCTAGCTGAGGGTCAGGGTCATGGAACTCGCAAACCTTGGTTTAGAAGATCCATAGTGCTCGATAGCTTAGGCAACGGATCCAAATGCGTGGTCTACCATGTGCGTAATGGGAGCGTCGTGACTGCGGTCCTCAAGCTCAGGTCCCACCTTGTCCTCACCCTCAGCTTCCAGAAGATTCATTTTGGTGTCCCGGGCTGTGTCTCTCCGCCTGTGGAAGAGATGGCACTGTTGAGTCGTTGTCGCCGTCTTGCCTATTTGCTCTTTGAATTAGCTGCTCTGCCCATGAGTAATGGACATGACGAAGCCTCGGCTGGCGCAACAGTTGTGCGAGATACGGCGTGAAAAGATAAAGATCTAAAGCGACAACGAAATTGAATACGGCGGCCGTCACTTCGCCACGTCTTGGTAGGATTCTCGTGAAGGTCATAACAACAGCGGGGCATGCACCGCCAGGGTCAACCTTCATTACCGTCGGATAGCTATGTAGATTGGCTGCGGCTTGGGTTGTGAGGGTTCGATCCTATGTAGGAATTTGCCCGATCTGCACAATGCCATCAAGGTCAGGAGAATCCTCGAGACAAATCGAAGCCATTGGTAGGTTAACTCGGGAACGGTGACGGGAAATGCTCGATGTCTCGGCTAGGGCGAAAGATAACAGCTTGTCTCCCCACCAACGGTCACAACATATGGCTGTCATTAAAGCTGATCAATGGGGGTAGTGCTGATAAATCCAGATATTTGTTGGCAGTCATGACAAAGATGCGGAGAATACTGAGAATTGACCATGATATAGGAAGGACTAGGAATACTCTTGAAGATACCAGCGGAAGGACAGGAAGTGGACGAGGAAAAGGGTACATTATATACTCGAGCCCTTCCTTACCTGCAAGTTCTCGGTCGTGCGTAGCTTCAACTAAGCCCTACGTAAAAGACGTGGGTGAAGAGCACAAACCATGCTTCTGTGATGCAGAAACAACAACCGCCTTCCACGATCTGCTGGCGCAAGAATCGGCCAGGAAAGGGTGGTGTTCTGCTTGGTCCTCTCTTACCGACACGCAATCGTATGAGGCTTTCATCGCGTGAACATGCTTAAAATGAATATGACCGCCAAAGAGCGGCCAAGGAAGCGCTTGCAACGATGCCGAAGTCAAGGTCCGCACTCAGACCTCAGTCCATCCACCGTTGTAAGCGGCTGTCGAAACCGATGACCTCCAGTTCGACATTCATCTGACGCAACATGGTGTCCATCGTGAACGGCTATTAGAGGCATATTAGTGCGCATGGGCGGACCAAAGCAGAAATCGTCACTCACCTCGTCGTCCTTCTCGGTCGCCATCTCTGGTTCCACCAATCCGTACTTCCGGGCTTCGGCCACGGCCTCCTCACGATCGGTCTCAAGTTGTTCTTTCTGTTCGTCTGTGAGCCGGGTCGCATCCAGTTCATCCTCATCACTCCATGCCCACGACGTCTTCTGCGTCCTCTCACGCCACACCGCCATGCCGCCCATCTCGTCCACTCGGTCTTTCGCGGTGGCAAACAACTCGTCGGCCGCATCCCGCGCCACCACCCTCCATTTCTCGATGAGAGCCTCTAGTTCGACATCTCCCTTGCAGGTCTCGATCTGGAGAGCTTGCTGAGCCGTGTCCAGAGACTGCCGCAGTTTGGTTAGCTGGAGCGACAACGCAGAATGCTGTTTCTGCAGAGCTCTATACGCTGGGTCTCTTGCTGTAAGGGGGATGGCCGACCGCGACCGGAACGAGGGGGATGACCGTTCAGGCTTTGGAGATGTTCCGCGTCGCTGTGCCCGTGGGTATGGACGCGTTCCTGTCGGCGATGTAGATGTCAGCTGGACGGGGGTGCCTAAAGGACGGTTTGGTTGGCTCGGTGGGCCAGTCTCTGGGTCGACGGTCTCGGGCTTGCCCAACAATGGTTGCTTCTTCAAGTCTGCACGAAGTGGCGAACGAAAAGGCTTGTTCAGAGCAGCAGCGGCCTCCTCGTGGAGTCGCCTTCGCTTTGTTGGGTACATCAGGCTGACGGGCTAGGCACGAGAATGGCCGGGACGACAGTATTGGGGCGCGACGCAGTTCTCGGAATCAATGGTCATTCCCACTCCCAGACGATGACTGCAAGGGCGAGCAAGGCGGCCAGCCCGGGCAAGGGTGCGTCCGGTGGCGGATCCTCGTGCACAAAGTCTTGAAGGAGAGGCACAGACAGTAGCAGCCAGCCAGCCAGCCGCTGGCAGGGCCAGTTTGCTGCCCTCGTCTGCTTTCGTCTCGTCTGGATTGGCGTCGGCGTCGGAGGGTGTTATCCTGCTTCGCCGCGACAGGGTCTGCTCCTCTGTCAGGGCAGTGTGAGCAACTCCTAATTGCGATGGCAGAAGGGCGATGCCAGTTCGGGCTAGCGCTGATTTTTTACTGGTCCATCAGCACTGGGCCCTCTCGGCGTTTGTGTGCAGCAGTTTTGGTGCCCTTTGCCAGAGGTCCAGCTCGCGACCCGCAAATCCGCTTGAGTCCATTGTTGCTCGCAACCTTTGAAGCCTACACACAAGCCCAAGCCATCCAACATGATCCGACCACGCGAGCATAATCTGTCTCATCCCCTTCCACACCCACGCCTGCCCCCTTCCCCCATCTTCTTCACCCACCCACCATGACTTTTCACCACCACCATCATCCTCATCATCATCGTCGTCAACAACACCATTTCCCATCCTTGACCGCTTCCGTCATCCTCCTCGCTGCGAGATAATTCAGCCGCGGCCGCCCCTTGGATGATCACCACAGCCTCCCACGATTACCAAAGCGCCGGCCGCTGAGAAGTTGCCTGCACTCTCTCACACCGCACGATACGTCCACGCCGCCACGCTGCCGGCTCTCTCCACACGGCCACCATCGACGACGACACCTTCGCGGCCCCCTGGGAACATGTCCACTCCCAGCACCGCGGTCCGGTCACCGTCTACTTCCTCGGCTCGACCGGACAAGACCAAGAGGCCATCGAATATCGTCACGCTGACGCTGTCCGCACAACTCCTCAGCCGCTTCGAGGACGAGTCGCGCAAGAAAGAAAAGTCAACGCCGTCGTCCGCGTCTTCTCCGGCACCCACACCTAATGAGATTCCCATGTTGAAGGTGATCGACTCGAACGACAATGGCTCTGAGGCCAACTCGACTCCAGCACCAACCCAAGGAGCATCCACACCCGCCGATCCTCCGAAGAAGCGCAAAGGCCCCTTGCCGGGATACAAGAGAGGGTCCAATCTCGGTCCCGATGGCCAGCCCAAGCCTCGAGGCAAACCTGGGCCCAAGAAAAAACCGCGACTGTACGTATCATCCTGTTTTTGTTATTCTTGTCGTGATTTCGTTACCCGTCTCCTATGGCCTGCACCACTCTCATCTGCTTGGCGCCATGCTCACTTCTCGCCGCAATGCTCACTTCTTGCCGCCATGCTCACTTCTTGCAGTGAAGATGGGACGATCGACCACAACGCAAAGACCTCGGTTGGCGCTGTCGCCGGCGTTGGCGGCCACAAGCTTGGTCCCAAAGCAAACCAAGGAGCAATCAACGCCGGCTTGCGAGCACTGGACCGGTCTGGCAAGCCTTGTCGGAAGTGGATGCGTAAGCCATTCCACCTGAAGAGCTTCACCGGCGTCATCTGGGAGATACCATCCTGGAAAGGAAACGAAAAGTCCGCATCCCTGAATAGTGAAGAATTGAGCGACATGAGGGACGTGTCCCAACAAAGCAGCAGCGATCTCAAGCCGACAGAAAGTGACACGGCCATGGACAGCAACGCCGGCGACCAGGCCGATCCTATGGTCTTGTCGACGCCCGCGGCCAGCTCTCCAGCCCCCACTCCACTACCGTCCTCCGCCATCCTCGCTCAAGGCTGACTTCCTAATTCCTTACATCTCCCCTGGCTGGCTGGCTAGCTGGATCGACTTTTCGCCGCGTTCAGCGATAATACTGATGAAAAACATACCGCATCACCAAAAGTTAGAAGCACACTCGGAGTTCATGAAAGTTGAGTAAGAGGGACCATCTCTCTCTCCTCATACTGTTCGAATTAGACATTTGACCGGGATGAATTATGGCGTTGAATGAGGACGTGCGGATGTTGCCTTGGGAAAAGCAGACGATTCATTGAACTAGTTCAAGTGATGGAAGGTCGAAGACCGACCGTTGCTGGTGGCGAGAGAGCCATCGGGTTCGAGTTCGCGTGACTGCTGCTGGACTGGGACCCTCCACCCCAACGATGATGGCAAAGAGCCGTGTATGAATAGATCAATCAAAACTCCCCGACAAACACCATCACTTCTCTTCCTCTCCCTTCTACCCCTCTAAGTATATCTTGTCAACGTTCTAGGAGGACCGAATCTAGCTGGTCTCGCTCGATGTTGAGCCGGATCCAGTCGTAGAAGTAGCAGCCGTAATAGCAGCACCTTCACCGGGCATTATTCTGGCCTCCAGGCCATGGTGGCTGCCCAGGGGCCGACCCAATTTGCTGCCCTGGTCTCAAGTTGGTGGATGGGATGGCTTGGCTCAAATGATCACGAAGCCTGCTTCCCCGCAACGGACTCCCTGCCACCCGTACCCGGCCAATAACGACACCGCTGCTGGATCCAAAGCGACCATATCGGCCAGCTCGATAACTGACTTATACGCCAGACTGCGGCAACCATGACTGTTTGTTGATCGAATAGAGATGTCAAGAGTTCAGAAAGGCAGGGCGGATGTGCAAGTGTGATGCCGCCATTGCCCTGAAGGTCACGACATTCCTCTCTTCGGGCGATCACGCACCTCAGGTCGAGACTCCCTCGTGATTACTTCCACTCTTCACCACTGGCACCAAGATCTCGTGAACTCGATTTCCATTCGCCCCCGCACCTTTCATACCATGACCGACGGGACGGCCTCTGGCACTGGTGGTCGCCCAAGTTCGTACAGCGGAAGCGTCCCTCGACGGCTATCATATGCTTCGGTCGCCTCAGGAGCGCCGCCGGCTGCGAGATCGGGAGGTTTCGCCCATCTGACCGCCTCGACAGCCACCAGCTCTTTTCCACCGCAATATCCATCCGACTACCAACATCAAAGACGACCGTCGACGCAGGAGCAAGACATGAGTACCAGTGGCGGTAGTGGTGGGAGTAGTGGGCTACACTGGAGGAAACCGGGATCGTTGCCGTCATACTCGAGGAAGTTTGCAAATATACCTCCATTCGGACTCCATGCGACAGCACCGAACCCATTTTTTGTCCCCTCATACCTGCGACATTCTAGGTACGTGGCCAAACTCGAGGCCGCCCACAAAGCAAAAGTGAAGAGAGAGCGGGAACTGGCGCTGGGGCCGTCTCAGTCGAACTCAACATCTCTGTCTGCCGGCGTGAGCAATACGAATGTCCATCGCATCGCACCGTCGCATCGTGGGATGACATACGATATCATCGAGAGTAATCCTCCACAGGACGAAGATCAGCTCATGCCCCTGCCCTCCCGATGGAATGAGCAAGATCGATACCCGGGCCTCGATGTCCTGAACGACGGCCTGGAGTTGAGATATAGCGGCTCGGCGAGCAAAGCTGACATCGAAGCAGCATCGGTGCGGGCGGACTACCCCATGTCACCGGCGTGTGGGATCTACTATTTCGAGGTCGAGATCAAGCAAAAGAGCAAGGACACGGCCGTGGCCATCGGCTTCTCGACGGCCGAAGCATCTTTGGAACGCTTGCCGGGATGGGAGACACACTCTTGGGGCTACCATGGTGACGATGGAAAGATGTTCTTCGGCGAGCATTCGGGACGCAGCTACGGGCCGACGTTTGGCGTGGGCGATGTCATCGGATGCGGGATCAACTTCAATGCTGGCCATGCCTTCTTCACCAAGAACGGGAAGGACCTAGGCATCTGCTTTCGAGAGCTGAAGAACATCAAGCCCTTTCCGTCAGTGGGGATGAAAAAGTACTCGGGAGCATTGGTCGGGGTCAATTTCGGCCAACGACCGTTTGTGTTCGACATTGAGGAAAAAATCCTGGCGGAACAGGACAGCGTCAACAAGGAAATCGCCAAAACAAAGACGTCGACGCTACGACCCCCTCTGGACGAAAGCAGCCTGATTCAAGAGCTCGTCGCGCAATTTTTGGCTCATGATGGCTATGTAGAGACGGCGAGGGCCTTTGCCGAAGAGGTGCGGAGAGAAAAGCAGTCTTTGAACAATGCCTTGCCGGCGGCCATCCAGGCCGGTGCGGCCGAGAGAGATGATACAGATGCTGTTCACCGTCAGCGTAAGCGAGATGTCCGCCCCCTTCCACGTCATGTTCGCTGACTCATTGGTCAGGCATACGCCGAGCCATCCTCTCGGGAGACATCGATGAAGCTCTCGAAGTGACCCATGCTCACTTTCCCAGTGTCCTTTCCGGTAACCCTCAAATCGTGTTCCGGCTCAAATGCCGGAAATGGGTCGAACTGATCAGCAAGATGACCGAACTCAACGCGCGCAAGCCCTTGAACCAAGCCTCGAAGAATGTCAGCAATGGATTTGGCAGGGACTCGGCTGTTGAGGACAGCTTTGCTCAGGAGATGGAATTGGACGAGCAACAACACGGGGACAATCAGCTGAACGGGACCGAGAAGGCCACCAATGCAGAAAACGCGGCACAATACGATCGGCTGATCAACGAAGCGATGGAGTACGGCCAGAACCTGCAAAGGGAATATCGGGACGAGGACGGGGAGTACGCCAAGACCCTGCAAGATATCTTCAGCCTTGTGGCATACAATGATCCCAAGGGCAGTGTCCATGGGCATCTGCTCGACCCTTCTGGACGTGTCGCGGTGGCGGAAGAACTGAATTCGGCCATTCTGGGTAAGGCTCGTGGATTGTCGATGGCGATTTCATTTCACTGACACAGACCAGTCTCATTAGGACGCTCGCCATCTGCTGCACTCGAAAAGACTTGGAAGCAAACCGAGGCCATGATTGATCTCCTCAGCGAGGAGGGTGGTCCGGCCGCATTTGTGAATCTGCAGGCCTCGTTTTCGTCCTAGCGGTCGTCAGGACGATACGCCAGCTGGGAAGGATTTTCTAATACGAATGCGAGACTGACTTTTTTCTCCCCTCTCAAAACTCCAAACGCATGGCCTGTCTCAAACGCGAGACCGACCGTTCGAAAGGAGTTTGACGGTCGGGCACGCTCGAGGACAAACATCCCGCGGTGAGATCTTTCACCAACGATGTGACGGAGCCCCTTCTCGGAAACGGCACGTCCCTCACCATGTTGATGCCACTGCAGACGCGACGGTCAAGTGGGAGAGTGGGGTCGGCCGTGCAGGTGGACATGATGGAAGGCCGGGACAATGACCACCGTTGAGCCACGCTCAGGCCGGACCGTCCGTCATGGTAAGAAGGCTGGATTTGTTGGCATGCACGCATGCCAGTATCGGACAATCAGCATCTGAAAGCTCGCAGCGGCCCCGTGACATTTTCACTGTGCTGTATTTTAGGCGTTCCTGGCGGCATTAGACTTCCTATTCGGAGACATAGCGAGGTTCGTTCGGATGAAATTGATGAGGAGCAATCTGTACCGTGATGTTTGCTGTGCTTGCTTTGCTTTGCGTTCATTAACAGAGGGAAGGAGTTGTTGCGAGGAAGATTGTTTTGATTTTGTTATTTCCTTTCCCCTGGCATCTGTCTTTGGCTCGATGGTAAAGGATCGACCAATTCGAGAGGGAGATTTATCACTACAGCCCACACTGCGTCTAATCTCCAGCGATGCCGACGAGGTCGAGGCGGACGTTGAGGCCGTCGCTTATGACTATGGTGGATAGGACAAGGCGGGAGTGGGATTGTGCACAGAGCCCACAACCTATACAACGTTATAGGGCATTGCCTCGAAGTCGAAGTCGAGCTGGAGCCAGACAGAACTGGCATTGGCACTGAGGGAACTTCGGGATCATTACCTGACACACCGCGCAACACAAGCTATCTCAGGGTTTATTTTGTCATTACTCTTGTCAGCAGTTTATAGACCAGATATAGAACGATGTAGAGCATCTGCATACGATTATGAAGCAATGTCGCACCATTTCTCCCCCTCTCTCTTTGTGTTTTCTATTCATGAGATGTACGACAATCTGCACGACACGGTCATCTGGTTGGAAATAATGTCTGCTTTCGACCACGGCGTGGTCAGTGTATGGTAGATCACTCTTGAACCTGCAATTTGTCCTTTGTCAAGTCGTCTCTTCGGAATCTCCCTACTCTTCTCTCGACCAACGCGAGATCGCTTTGAACATGGCTTACTCGCGACAATCTTCCAGATATTTCGTTCCAGACCTTTGCCGACCGCGGACAGTGCACCCCCGCGACCGGGAGTTCAATTGGGGTCGGACCGCTGATCGACCACAGCCTAGGGTTCATCACGATGACGCCGCGAATCAAGCACCGAGGGGCCAGATCAACATCGGTAATTGCACTCCATGGCATGCGGGGCGTCCAGGGTCCCATTGACAAGGAGGGTGATGCTATCGTTCTCCGTGGTCTGGCCGTGTTTTCGCATACTCATCTGCTCACAACAAAACAGACCAGAGCGGCTGAAGCTGAGACAGAGGCATCCAAGGCCTCCCTCTGAACTTCATATGCAGCAGTTGACAAATCGACATATGGGCGGCCCTTTTGTGCCTCATAACTCGACTCACTCGAAGATAGGAAGAATCATGCACAGACAGTTGGACACAGACCATCCGAGAATGCAGAAGCAGATGTGTACCGGCTGATGGTGTACGCATGCCTGTCAGGTCCCGACCTGAAAAGCCTGCTCTGCCCTAGATGGCTGATGACTCGACTCACTCAAGGATAGGAAGGATCATACACAGACAGTTGGACACAGAGACCATCCGAGAATGCAGAGGCAGATGTGTACCGGCTGATGGTATACCCGTCTGGTGCCGACCTGAAAAGCCGGCTCTGCCCTGGACAGCTAATGACTCGACATGGTTGCGAGCCGGATCGTCCTCATTGAAGCGTGGGACCTCAGTCTATTCTTGTGCAACGTCAAATCAGAGGAGCAGCATCGCCAGCGGCTATGGCTCGGCATGCAGAACTGCAGGCCCCTTTGCTGACAGAAGATATAGTCATGGCAGTTTAGCGGCCTTGGACGCCACTCGCGTGGCATCAAGATCTTAGGCCCCGATCCGGGCTCTAGATCTGCGCCTGCACTGGTCCGTCTTCAAGTTGAATGTCACATCGATCTACGCCAGCTCAGAGAGAGATGAGCCTAATTCATTATTTATACGGTGCCACTACAGAAAACGGAAATGGAATCCCTTCGGTTGCTTTCAGCCGCCCAGCATCAAAGGTGTCAGTCTGACCTTGTATTTTTCCCGATCAGACGCCGGACTTCGTGCGAAGTTGACCTTCCTTCGCCTCACAGTCTGCCATCAACCATCGGATACTGCTTCGGTAACACGTTCAAATGGAGTGGAAGCGCCACCCGACCTCGCTCCAGCTTCGGCTGCCATCCATGAGCTCGCACACATCCACCAGCTGTGTGCGTACAGGTGCGGTGAGACTGTATCTGCCTGAGGCCATCAAAAGATCGCCTCCCATGGCTGTTTGCCACAGCGCGCCGCCCAAGAGATACATGTATCTGCTATTGTGGGCCCTCCTCGAACACTTCCCCAGTTTAAAGAGCATTGTCCATTTGGTACATCGACTGTTGACATTGACCACCTGCCCTGTGCGCTGAGACAGCTGGAACGTTGCTCCCCCCCCTTTACGCTGAGAAGATTATGAGTGGCTATCAGAGTTATCAATCCATCGCACCTTTTCCATCAGGAGACCGCGAAGGCCAGCCTCCACCTTCCGACTTGCCCGGGCGCAAGAAGGCCAGTGTCGCCTGTTTTGCCTGCAGGAAACGGCGTACCAAGGTTAGCCATGCCTCGACGCCATTCCTTTGTTCACGCCACCTCCCGTTACCCCGTGGCCCTGGCTGACATAACGCAGTGTGACGGTGGAATCCCTTGCTCCGCCTGTCAGTCTCACAACACCGAGTGCACCAAGGATGAAAACGACGACGGCCGGCGCAAGCTGGCGGTCAAGAGACGGATCGAAGATTTAGAGAATGACAGACAGCTCCTCGATCATCTGTTCACTGCTATTCGCACTGGCCAGCCCGGTCAGTTGGATGGCCTTCTGAATCTCGTCCGCGGCAATAATGTGACAAGAGAGGCCATTCTCGCCTACCTCGAACGCCATTTTCGTTCCAGTCCAGGTGAGACGACGCCACCACCGCTTGATCATGCTCCTTCGTCTTCCTCTGTCGCTGCCGGCCCCGATTCTCGATCCCGCCGTCGTCGTATGCTCGGCCGCATTCAGGACGTTGTCAACCCTCCTCTGTCTGTTCGTGCCAGCCCGTGGACGACGGTGACGGATGACGAAGACTTTGTCTCGCATCTCATCTCCCTGTGGTTTACCTGGGCACATCCCTGGTACCATTGGGTGGAGAAAGACGCATTCCTCGAAGCTATGAATACTGGCGACATGCAAAGTCCTCTTTGCACTTCGTACCTCGTCAACATGATCCTTGCGCATGCCTGTGTGAGCCTGGCCTAATCCGTTGACGGGGATCCATCCTGACATGTCCTCGAATTTAGCTTCTTGATTCCGTGAAAGACGATGAGCCCGAACGCAACGCATGGATCCGAGAGCAATTCTACAACGAAGCCAAAAGGGGGATGGAAGCAGAGCAAGGGAGGCCATCATTCGCGCTGGTCGCGGCTCTAGGCGTGCAGTGGACCTAGTAAGTCCTCCTCACCTTCCTCGTTACCTTCTGGTTGCCTTCCCAGCCGGTCGTTCTGACCAATGTTCCCTTCGCAGCCTGAATACGAACGGACAAGACAGACTAGGGAGTCCAATCCTCTTTCAGCAAATATACCTCGCAAGAGATCTGGAAAAGTGGCGTGCTCGGCTCGCGAAGGAACCCGACATCCCACCCGGCCTTCTCGACAACGTGGATCGTTCTCTGGACCGCCTCATGTGGACGCTCTTCTCGCTCAGCTCTGTAACCACGATAAACTTGGAGAACGGTCAAATTCAGAAGCCTCCATCTCGTCGCAAGCCGACACTCATCCATGATGGAATTGGTGACCATCAAACATGGGTAGCATATCCGCAACGACAGTCGCCAACCACATTCCACCCAGAATGCCATTACCACAGCTTCATCTCGCTGATGGAGAAGATCAGCCGAGACGACCCTCTGTTTCCCCCGGAAGGATGGGTGAAGGATTTGTCAGAAACGACAGAGATGTTCAGACGCCTCTATGCCGAATTAGAGGAATGGCCCCAGACCCTTCCGGAGTGTATGAGGCTGCACGAGAATGCCATGCCCCACGTTGTCGCTTTGCAGTAAGTGCGATTCCTTCATCATATCACATCCTGCTCACACACCGACCACCAAGCATGCTGCTCAACTGGGCCGTAGTCGTCATATCGAAACAAGCGGCCGCATCTGATGCCACCAAGTCATCACGACCCTCTGCCGCCACCACACCCGACTCTTCCAGGCGCCCACAGTGGACCGAGATCTGCACGACGGCGTCCATCCGTATAGCTTCCCTCCTCGAACAGCTGCGTCTTGAGCGGGATGCAGACAATTTCCCTGTAATTATCCTGCAACCCGCCAGTGTCGCCGGGCTCGTTCTCCTCGACAGCCTCCATGATGGCGCTGACGTGCGAGACGCGTTTGTCAAAACCTGTGACACGATCCACCTGGCGTCGCGCCGGTTTCGTGTCGGCAAGGGAATACTCCTCATCCTCAAACAGGTCGCCGATCAGAAAGCCGTCGTGTTACCGCCTGAATGTGACCCGGTCTTTGCCCAGCTCGACAAGGACGTGGAGTTGCAACGCCACCTGGATTATCTGTTGGAGAGATGGGATACTCTGGACCTGGAGGAGGAAGGTTAGCCGGATACATGAGAGATGTCTTGAGCGAGGCGCAAAAGATCCGCCGAAGGGCAGAAGGGGAATGGCAAGGGAAGAAACAGAAATTGAAGACACAGAAATATTGCTGTTGGAAAATTTTTATGCACGAATAACGGCCGTCTGTGGGGAGAGCCTGGAGGACTTTTTTGGGCCGTGTCCATTCATCCTGGATTACAGAGCACACCTCCGTCTTTACGAAAGAGTGAATGGTTAGATGGAGAGCAATCAATCTGAGTAAAGTTCTACACTGCTGCTAATATCTCTGCATTACTAGCTCTCAGGCCGCCTCCCCTCAAGCCAGAAATCCTAGAAGAGTGTGTACACGATATAAGAGCTCCAATGGCTCGGACCTTTACACGGCCAGCGCGCAGGCGGGTCGTTTTGATATCACCATACCTGCTCGTAACAATAACGTGTCATGTCGAAGAGCAACTCTTAGGAGCGTGAAGACGAAATGATTCCTAATTGCTGTTCCTACAGAGATGTATATTGCGATTGTATGCACTAGCTCTATCTTGACCGGCACAAATACTAGAGATCCAGATTTCAAACGATGGCATGGACAGACAATATGGAATGCCACTCAATCACTTACCTCTCCAAAGCTCCAGATCAGTTCTTGTCGTGATCCCTTCTCTTAGCTTGCTATCCTCGTCCCTGGTCCCCCTCTTGATAAACCTTCGCCTCAGAGTTCGCTTGGATATACATGGCAGGGCACCATCTCGTCAGTCTAGTACAGCCCTTTACAACATCATGTCAATCTAGTGCAGCCACTTACAATATCATGTCAATCTGGTGCTGTGCCTTACAACATCATTGGAGCAAACAGAGCATGCTGGCCTCCTGTGCAACGTCAGCCTTCGAAATCGGTTTGGCAATGGAACTCAATCTGATATGATGACGCCTGCGTGGTCTGTCCCTGGTGCTGGATTTGGGAGTTTTTTGCGCTGTTCAGTTCGTAGAGGCTAGTGCTGATGGCCAGCTCTGGTACGTTTCAAGTCGATAGATCTGGCTCCAACCCCCTCAGGTTCAGCACCAACTGTGTTCTGCTCGGCTCTGTTGAAGGTATGGGGACAGTCTCCCAGGAGTCACACGTGTTGGCGGCACTGACAGAGTACGGGTCATCCAGGAGATATTGGTACCATTTCGCATGCTCGTTTTGGCCTTGGTCGGTGGGGGACGTCTGGATGACGTCTGGTTCTCCCATCAAGGCGCCTGGTTCTTTTCCTTCCCACACATCTGTTGGGAGTATGCATTCGTCTCTGTACACATCCATTTGAATGTCAGAAAATTGTCTCGCACGGTAGCCTGGCATGACCCTCTCCCTGCTACACCTCCGTTTTCTCACCGTGTCAATGCTGTAGACAGATTCCATGTCAGGCATTCTTTGGAGTCGATCAGCGTAGGGATACTGGCAGCCGTTTTCCCCATTAGTAACGCCTCGTGCTGTCGCCACCGATTTGGACGACGCATTGTGCTCCATCCACTGCTGAGACATGTCTTCGTTCCCTGTCATTGGGCAGGAGCCACGGCGATGGGCAGTCTTCCCCTTCGGAAGAGACCGCGTGCTCCACGATGCTGCATACTGATCGATAATCTCGTTCTCCAATGCGTACGCAAGATGATCGTCATCCTTGCCGTCTTCATTCGTCATCCCCATTTCCTCCTTTAATTTGCCAGATGTGTGTGGTGAATCTGATTCCCGGATTGCAACAAGCGTCGCCGCGACATTGTCAACAACCGCGGTCCTCAAACTGCCATTAGGGCCCTTGCTGTCAGTTGGATGGTTTCTCTTACGTCTCCTGTCTTTGATAATTCCACTCCTGATCTTCTTGAGCTCTTTGGCGTCCTCGTCATTCTGATGGATCATCTTCTCCCAGTGGTCATCGTCATCGCGAACCCCGAGCTCAGGAATGGATGTCGCGAGAGAAGCGATCCAAGCCTCTATCCACCGACGCAAACGGGGTTGTCCATGTTTGGCGACAAAACGCTTGGTCGTGCGCGACAGTAGAATGAGCCGCAAGTTGAGAAGGGTATCGAGGTCGCCAGACATACGCGCTAGCATACAGGCCTCACATTCATCTTCCTGGTACCTCCACTTGAGACCTGACGGTGACGCCAGGAACATCTTCTCATACACGTCCGGCGGAAGCCACAGAGCGTGCAGTTCTCGCAATCCATGGACTCGGCTTATCTGGGCCGCCGCCAGCCTCCCCGAGTGAGAGACCAGACTGTTGAGTCGGATGCCGACCTCGAGTGTAATCAGTGTAAAGAGCGAGTGGACGAGGGGGCCATGCAAAGCTTTGTGCAACACACAGAGGAAAGTCGACGGCCGCTGTGATGGCAGTAAGAGGCGGGAGAGCCGGTTCGGCCGCTTGAAACCGGACGGCAACACTCGTATGAGGCCGAGGACACGCTTGGAGTATGTGAGCGGATCCTCGTTCGGGCGGAGCTGCAAAATCTGGGTCAACGTTTGCATATGCTGGATCGGAATATCCGAGAGGCACATCGAGCTCGGTCCGGGTGAGGGTAGATGGCAACCTAACTCATTCGATTCCCTCGAGAAGCCATAAACCTTGGCTGGTAGTTGTGGGCTTTTGCTCAGTGACACGGAACGGGAAGTATGCGGCTGCCTCGTAGGGAGAAGAGAAGAGATGAGACGATATAAATCTGCGGTCCCCGTTCTCTTTTGTCTGTTCTTGTCTGCCGTGCATCATAAACGGCCTTTGTCCCGAGAGCGTATTTGCTTGACACCAAGAAAGAGGATCAAGGATCAAAGCAAGGGAAGCCGCCTCTAGAAGTGCGATATTGTCCTTTGTTTGAAAGGACACCAAGAAAGAGGATCAAGGATCAAAGCCAGGGAAGCCCGCTCTAGAAGTGCGATATTGTCCTTTGTTGGAAAAATGGTGAGCCAACGGGATGCTTTTCCGGAGCATTCTTGTGAGCAACTGCTGTCGAGAATGCGCGAACAATAAAGTCTTCATTCTGGTGAGAAATTATGGTCTGTCTCGTGAGATCGGGCAAGCTGACCAGTAGAGAGGGTAGGGATGTTGAGATCCTCCAAAGCCGTCAAAGACTTCGGTTTGGGCGAGGGGCAGGAAGATGATTCAGAAACAACATGGTCATCCAATGCCGGTCCCAGTATTAGCCCAATATTGAACGCATTACCGACTTATAATCTTTTCTTTGGTACAGGCTGAGCAACAGGTCCAGAACTCCGTGAAAGTAGTGACGCTCCCCACCGTGACCCTCCTGCCATTACTTAAGATAATGTACAACACACGACATAAAGGCCGTAAGGAATCGAGCTGACGTTTGTTTCAATTTACTCCATCTGTGTGGAGAATGGGCGTGCTTCTGCCACGTAGACTGCCGGCAACGCGGTCCGAAAGAGATTTGGTATCAAAACCACTCATCTTCCTCGGGCTCCTCCTGATGTTCTGCTTCACCTCTGGGTCTTCCCATCTCTCGTCCTCTAATGTTCTCACTCCACCATTTTGTTGGGCATCAGGAAGGGGCCCGTGAGTGGAGATATCCTGCTCCGAGTGCGAGGCCGAATCGGCATCAAACCTCTTTTGCGCAGCAATCCGAGCTCGCTCATAGCGCGACGAGACATCCCCACCGGCCCAGCGTGTGCCGAGCAAGCGATCCCAGAAGGTGAAGAAGGGTTGAGAGAAATTGGTCTTGATCCCCCAGCTTTGGTGGTGGATGTCGTGGTAGGCCGCATTGTTGGATGTGATATGCTGCAATGGGTCCCAGGGAAACGAATATCCGCAGTGGTCGTCGACGGTCTTGATGGTAGAGAAAGTGAAAAACCAAAGACCTTGTCGAAGGGTCATGCCAGTGGCCAGATAGGCGAGGCCGGCTCCCAACGTGTCGAGCAGGAAGCCTTCCAGAGGGTGGTTGTAGAGAGCGCCGAAAGCATACGGGACGTACAGCCGATGATGGCGGGAATGCAGAGTCGCGTAGAGGAATTTGTTCATGTGCATGGCGCGGTGAAGAAAGTATTGCCAAGTGTCGACGATGAGGATGGCGATAACGAATTGAATGAAAGGGATGACGGCCCAATAGATGGCCTTTGCAACGTATAGCTCCCACGGCGCAAACCCAGGAAAGTGATAAAACCCACCGGATACCGCACCGGCCACCATTGGATGAGATTTCTGCAGCTCGAGGCCCAGGCCTAGGGCGTCGACGCCAACGAGAGACAGTGTCCGTGGTAGAGCGCGTTGAAGAAGGCGCAGACGCTGTGCCCAGACAGCCACGTCATATTCTTCCCGGCCGATGGTTTCCACCGGATCAAAATAGGCCAGAGCAAGGCCGGATATGGTTTGAATGACTTGTTGCAGAATGACGTCTCTCGCAACGTCGCGCTTCGTAACATGATTTCGCATCAGCACTTCAGCTGGCGTGTGGAGACGGTATTTCGAGCACAGGTCGTAGGTATCGAGCGTGTGAAAGAAAAGGGAGACCACCCAGTATGCAATCACTGGCGCGGACAGTTGGACCAATGGGTCAGGCACTCCGGCGATCATGGGAGGTCGCGGCGTGAGCGTGTACGCCGGAAGAGGGGGGAGGCCATAAGCGGTGTTATTGGCCATATTGACCGTGCTCATTCAGGCTGGTCAAGGAGAGAACCGATGGGGGAGCCGGATGTCGTAGGACTGGACGGAGGAGAAACGGTACAGTAGAATCGAACTTGGTGGCAGACTGTCGGCGGATTACGCCCAAGACGAATGTCGTGAAAGAGGAGAAGGAAAGACGAACAGACAGACGGAGAGATGGACGGATTAAAGTATGACTACAGTATCAGGGTAGAGAGAAGTAGAAAGAGCGGTGGAAGATAGAGGTGTGATGATAATGAGATGGGTGAGCGACTGAATTTGCCATCCGGAGACTCTCCTGATCGGCTGCCCCTGCTCTTCCGTGTCTCATGTCCAGAGGCTGCGGGCAGCCAGCAGCTAGGAGGCGCGAGCAAATCACATGGGATCGCCAAGCCCTCCGAGTGTCCCGTCGCCGCCTTTCCAAACATGAGCTAGTCCGGCTGGGCAGGCTTTCTGGAACCAGGTTCTTGGGCCTTGGGCCTTCACCCCACATGCAGAACCACAATTTTTCCAGCAAACCTGACTGCGCTGTCTGTTCACACTCAGCTGCGCCGGCATCTCTCCTGATCGTACCCTCCCGGCGTGTTCCCGCTCCATCAGACGTTCAAAATGATCATCTACAAGGTGCGGCCACCGTGACTGCGCCGAGTTTCTGGCGCGAAGATTCCCCGCTTGGTCGCTGCGTGCTCAACTCTGGCAACAGGATATCATCAGCGGTGACGAGATTATCTCCGACACTCAAAAGATCATTGACGCAGGCAATGGTTTGTGGGAGATTGATGGCAAGATGATCAAGAAGGGCGCGGAGAATTTTGGTGAGTCGTCAGACACGGCTTCGACCCCGCCTGGGCTCCGTGCCGCTGGGCTCCGTGCCGCTGACGGTGAATCAGTGCTCGAGGGTGCCAACCCATCCGCCGAGGGCGAAGATGCCGACGAGGGCGGCGATGACGGCAGCTCCGAACCCATTCTGGATCTGGCGGACCAGTTCAGACTGCAGAAGCTGGAGGGTGGTCTGTCGAAGAAAGGCTATCAGGCCGAACTCAAGAGTACAACCAGCCCATCCCAAGCAGACGTCTCATTCGGCGCTAACTTGTTTGTGGCAGAGTACATGAAGAACCTGGTCGAGAAGTTGAAGGAGAAGGGAACCCCGGCGGAGGAGATCAAGAAGTTCCAATCCGAGGCACCAGCGGCGGCGAAGAAGATCCTGGCCAACTGGGACAACTACGACGTGTACCAAGGCGAGTCCATGGAGGAAGGCGCCATGTATGTGTTGGTCGACTTCCGCGAGGATGGCATGACGCCGTATGCGACGGTGTGGAAGTGGGGGTTGGAGGAAATGAAGGTGTAAATATGCAGAACCAGCACGGCCGCGGTCACGCACATCATTCCACGAGCGTGAAAAATGCACAGCGAGCGGAGAGAGCCTTTCAGGATGGATCAATAGAGATGCAATATACCGTTTACCCTGCGAGAGGATGCTGCACCCGGCCGTCAGCCACATTCCCGTTGCGCCATGTCGAGCATCGAGCTTCGATGCCACTTCTACCTCTCCGCTGCCGTGTGCTGAGCACCATCTTTCTGAGCGGTCCAGCCGACAGACAGACATGGCCGGGAGGATGCCGGCCGAGTCTCGAACCAATGGCGGTGTAAATGGAGACGGTGACATCGAGATGACACCTCAGTCCCGAAACATGACAGACGGTCCCTTCAAGTATGGCGGTCAAAGGTCGCGCGCTCTCTGGCACCACGGCTCGCAGCCTTGCTCCAGTGGTATGATGAGTGGCAGGGCCGAGTCAGTAGATTGATGCCCCACATTAGTCCGGCCGGGGATGAAATGCGTGACAGCTCCGCCACAAACTGCCCAGGCAATCAACTATCAAGATCGCATCAACTTCCAATCATCCACCAGGCTCCCTCACAGCAGAGGCTTGTGGCCACCTTGCTCGCCCCTTCGAACAGTCCTCATGTCACAACGACGATCCGTACAGGATGACTCTTTCTTTTCATAATCTCATTGTTTTCGCTGCTCTTTTGCCCGCCTCGATTGGCATTCCCACTCCTGATTCCACCGGGCTTCACCCGCCCGCAGGGTCTTGCCCCAGCAATCATCACGCTGCTGGTCCCTTTCGCAGGCTCCGGGACTCGGTCATTGAGAGGATTTGGTCGGTGCCGAGGAAGTCAAGCAAGAACTCTGCTTCTGGGCTTCGCCAGCCCGCCGCACCGTCGAATTTCCGCACCCGCTATGGCGGAGACGTTGTCCTGCGCTTCAATCTGACCACCCTGGACGAGGCGGAAGCGTTGTCAGAGGCGGCCGACATCTTATATCTTGACATATGGGAGATGACCGAGAATTGGATGGACATAAGAGTAGCCAAGGATGTCGTTCCTTCGTTTCTGGGATTGCTCCCTCCCTCTCTTCACAACGCATACACTCCTCTCATGCACGATCTTGCGCAGGCCGTGTACGACACATACCCGAGCTCTTCTCCTGCGGAAGATCGTCCCATATGGTCCCGGCTCACGACCGCGCCCGTATCGACCTCGGACGTCAATGCGCCACACGACCTCTTCTTTCGAGATTACCAACCGTTGTCCGTCATATATCCCTGGCTCCGGATGATGGCCGCGCTCTATCCGGACTATACGTCCCTCACGAGCATCGGTCTGTCTGCAGAAGGTCGGGACATTCCTGCTCTGCGGATCGGCACCCCGGCAGACTCTGACTCGGATGACACGCGCGACACTCTGCTCCTGGTCGGCGGCGCCCATGCCCGGGAATGGATATCGGTTTCGACGAGTTGCTACGTAGCGTACAGTCTCCTGACCAAGTACGGGCATCCACGTTTCCCCTACGTCACCGAACTCCTCGATCACTTTGACTTGGTCTTCATCCCCATCCTCAACCCGGACGGCTACGACTACACCTGGACCGATGACAGACTGTGGCGCAAGAACCGACAGTCAACCTCCTTACCTTTCTGTCCCGGCATCGATCTCGACCGAGCATTTCGTTTTGCCTGGGATGGCGATCACAGCACCGACAACGCGTGCAGTGATGACTATGCCGGCACCGGTCCTCTGTCAGCCGTCGAGGCCCGGCGTCTCACCGACTGGGCCCGAGCCGAGACCGAGAACAACAACGTGAGTTTCGTGGGATACCTCGACTTCCACTCCTACTCGCAGCAGATCCTCTATCCCTACAGCTACACTTGCGTTCTGAGGCCCCCCAATCTGGAGGATCTCGAGGAAGTTGGCCTGGGTCTGGCGAAGTCGTTCCGCTTGACATATGGACGGTACTACGGCGTCAGCAGTGCGTGTGACAGCAGTATTGCAAGGCAGGACAAGGAGGACAAAAGGAAGAAAAAGAAGAGAGCTATTGGTCCGCTGGAACCGCAAGGAGGTTCGCCGTTGGACTTTTTTCATCACGATCTCGGCGTGAAATTGGCATTCCAAATCAAATTACGCGACACGGGAACATATGGCTTTTTGTTGCCAAAATCTGAAATTCAACCCACGGGAAATGAGGCGTTTGAAGCAGTCCTGGGATTGGGCAAGTGGTTGCTGGGTGATCATGGTATTGAAAGTGTGGATGCCCCAGACGGCCGCGGCAGCACTCCACGGAATATGAGGACAAGCAGCACGAGTCCTAGTACGGAAACAACACCCATAGTTGTGGAAGGAGAAGGAGGACAGGGGGGACGGCATGATGACGCATTTGATTTTGAAGAACTGAGACGAAGGCGGAGACGATGAGACTGCACATGATAATGAAAAGCGGACGACATGTTTACGGACAGGATCCCGTTAGGTTGCCGTGTTCTAATCACTGCGTTAATGATCACACCAGAGGTGACTTACAAGGTGAGGAAAGAAGATCAATTCTGAGATTGATCAGATCAAGGCACCGCCCCACCGCACCGCCCTCCACCCCCTCCCAAAAGTGGGCCTCGCACAGCCGTCCGATGACGCAAAGTTAGAGCAGGCATAACAAATTCTCCACTTGCGATGACTACCTCAATCTGGCAGGTGAACGATAAGGCAAGGTCATGATGTGAAATTAGTCAGAGCCTGTCTTGAATATTGTTGCCAACCGTTGCCTACCAAACAATGAGCATGTCAGCAGCATGGACGAAAGAACACCACTTATTGAAACTGTTGTCGTGAGGCAGCGAAGACCACGACACCCATATCCTCACAGCACATTTCGTCGCTTCTGCACCATCGCCCTCGGCGCCTCTCTCATTGCCATCTTGATATGTTTCCTCATTCCGGTTGCCATTCTCCCGCGTGGCCATGACTCGATATCGTCCTATTTCCCATGGTCGACACCCTATCCCCGATCATGGCCAAACAGCGCGGGGATCACCTTCCAAGAGCTACAAGAGATCCTCCTGAGCACACCCGATGAAGAACAAGCTCGGTCTTGGAGCAAGTATTACACCGCTGGGCCACACCTCGCTGGCAAGAATTTAAGTCAGGCCGTCTGGACTCGCGAGCGGTGGGAAGAGTTTGGTGTCAAGTCGGAGGTCGTGGCATACGATGTCTACATTAACTATCCAGTCGACCACCGGTTGGCGTTGCTTGAAAAGGACAAAGTCAAATATGAAGCAAGCCTGGAGGAAGACGTGCTGGAAGAAGACGCAACGTCATCCCTCGCTGACCGCGTGCCCACTTTCCATGGCTACTCGGCCAGCGGCAATGTGACGGCACCATATGTGTTTGTCAACTTTGGCACTTATCAAGACTTCGAAGACCTTCTTGCCGCCAATGTGAGTCTCCAGGGCAAGATCGCGCTCGTGAAGTATGGCCAGATCTTCCGCGGCCTCAAAGTCAAACGGGCACAAGAATTGGGAATGGTCGGCGTCGTGATGTATTCCGACCCGCAAGAAGACGGCGAGGTCACCGAAGAGAATGGTTATAAAGCATATCCCGACGGGCCGGCCAGAAACCCCAGCAGCGTGCAGAGAGGCAGTACGCAATTCATCAGTGCGTCTCTTCGGGTTGTGCTGACTCTCACTGACAGGCGTCTCAGGCACACTTCCCGGCGATCCCACCACGCCTGGCTACCCATCGAAGCCGGGCGCCCCGCGTGTCGATCCTCACGGGTCAACACCTCAGATACCGTCGATCCCCATCTCTTATGCCGACGCGCTTCCGATTCTCAAGGCCCTGAATGGGCATGGACCGAATGTGACCTCCTTCGGGCCGGCCTGGCAAGGAGGCGGCCTGGGCTACAAAGGCGTCGAATACAGCATTGGTCCATCGCCGGACACGCTCGTTCTCAACGTGGTGAACGAGCAAGAATATGTCACCACGCCCCTGTGGAATGTGATCGGGATCATCAATGGCACGATTCCCGATGACGTGATTGTTCTGGGCAATCATCGTGATGCTTGGATTGCCGGCGGCGCGGGCGACCCCAACTCAGGTTCGGCGGCCTTGAACGAAGTCATTCGCTCGTTTGGAAAGGCCCTCGAGGCCGGCTGGAAACCTCTTCGGACCATCGTGTTTGCCAGCTGGGATGGGGAGGAATATGGCCTTGTTGGGTCGACGGAATGGGTGGAAGAATATCTCCCCTGGCTCAGCGCCGCCACGGTGGCCTACCTCAACGTCGACGTCGGCGCACGAGGACAGCGATTTGACGCCGCGGCATCACCGCTCCTCAACAAGCTGATCTATGACATTACCGACGTGGTGCCGTCCCCAAACAAGACCCAGTATGGACAGTCTGTCAAAGATACATGGGACGGCCGGATCCGGACCATGGGCTCCGGCAGCGACTTCACCGCGTTCCAAGACTTTGCTGGCATCCCCTCGCTCGATCTGGGCTTTGGCAACGGACCGAAAGACGCCGTGTATCATTACCACTCGAACTACGACAGCTTCTACTGGATGGATACCTTTGGGGACAATGGCTGGCACTACCACGCCGCCGTGGCCAAGATTTGGGCCTTACTGGCCGCGACACTGTCTGAGACTCCCGTCCTCGCGTTGAACGCGACCGATTACGCCCGAGGCCTGGAGTCGTATCTCGATAGCGTCAAGGAGAAAGCAAAGGAATCAGACGACCCGGCTACGGCGTCTTTCAGTTTCAAAGCACTAGACAAAACAACGGCGAAATTGCGTCTGGCAGCAACCTCTTTTGACGCGTACACGGCCTCCCTGACCGACCGTCTCGGGGAAGACGTGCCGTGGTGGAAGTGGTGGGAGAAGGTGAGACTGTTCTATGAAGTGCGCAACGCCAACCAGAAGTATAAGCTGCTCGAGAGGCAGTTTCTGTTTCCGGGGGGATTGGACGACAGGCCGTGGTTTAAGCACGTCGTCTTTGCCCCCGGTCGATGGACTGGCTACGCTGGTGCAACATATCCTGGTCTGGTCGAGAGCTTCGAGGATAAGAACGTGAGCAATGCGGATCGGTGGAGTAGAATCATCGAGGGGAGGCTACATGCAGCCACTCGGCTGTTGCAGTGAGTGATACTTTAGAAGGACAAGACCGTGTGGCAACACTGATATTTGCCAATTGGGTCGGGCATCCACTTCAGTCGACTTCAAGTCCACTCCAAGTTGATTCCACTTGCCAAAGCCGTAGGAGCTATGTCGGTATTACCATCTAATCGACAGGTACCGCTCGGATGCGAACGAATATAATCATGCCTTGGAGGTGTGCTAGAGTTGCAGTCTGGATCACACCTTTGGACAGTTGATCAATCAGTCAGCCTCAATTGTCATCTCCGGTTCCCGACGTTCTAATCCTTGATTTCTTTTCCCGTGGGCGGGTTTGTAGCCAGGTTCACCTCACTGCTCCAGTGCCGGTGTCTGGCCAGATCAGCGCCGTCATGGATGGTCAATAAAAGATGAAAGGATCGGTCAATGAATGCCGGTTGGAATTTCGATACACTTGGCTTCTATTTATACGATGGCATTCTGCCATACCTACACAACACTTCTACCGATACTCGGTCCAATGCCAAGTCTATACTTGGTTCAAAGTTCTGGGTTGGCCCTGTTTTGCGATGTCGTGGTCGTAATCACTGTTCATATTTTACGTCAGCACAGCCACTGAAAAAGCAATGCAGTCCTCATTGGAAGCTCGTGCCTCCAGTGCCAAATCCGCTCCTCGTGGCTCCCAAATCGCTGCTATATCTGCGGGCCCCAGATGGGACGACCCCCGCACCCATACCGATCGGACTGGGAATACGCTGGAGAATCAGGCTCGCGCGGCGCGAATAGGAATGCGAATGCGACAGAGATCGAGAAGTTTTGCTCGGCGATTGCACAAAGAAGTCCCTCTGTTCTGCAGGCACCTCTTCCGGCTCGTCGAAGAACACGTCGTCTTCCTCAGCCGCCACCAGATAGCCGGTCCGTCTTGGATGTCCTTTCGTGGCGGTGACGATGGCTGACGTTTTGGCCCAATCATCTCTCCCGTCACCACCACCCTCATTATTATCATCATCGTAATTGTCGTCTTCTTCGTCGATTACGTCAAGGTCGCCGTCTTCGGATTGGTCTTCGCCGTCCTGTCCACCGCCAAAGCCTTCCGTTTCAATGAGAAACCAGACCGGGACAGCGCCAATGATGGCAATGACTGCCAAGGTCCACCAGGAGATGATGACATAACCAATGTCGATACCACCGGTGAAAGTCGCGCCAGCGAGGGCTGGTCCCGTCGCCCGACCGACGGCTGAGATGCTGGTCGCGACGCCATTCAAGGTTCCTAAAACCTTCAGACTGGCAGCACTGTTGGTCAGAAGAATGGTGGAACACGGAAAGGCAAAGATGCCACAGAATCCCTTCATCATCATGAGGCCTAACATGGCGCCCTGCCTCGTTGCGTCGGTCGGCAAGAGCGCGGTAAAAGGGGTGGCCACGTAGACGAGAGGAAAGGTGACGGCACAGGCTTTGAGGCAGTTCAAGACGCCGTACTTGCGCGCGAATGGCGGGAAGATGGCGAACTGAATGATCATGCCGAAAACACCATATATCGTGAAGAGGACTCCGATTCTGTTCGAGTCAATTCCAAATCCCCCGGCGAATTTCAATGGCAAATGGACGGCCGGGTCCCGGATCGACTGGACGGGATGGTGCATAAAGATCGGAAGCAGCTGATCGAAGGCGACCGAATGCATGGCCAAAAACGTGTACACGGCCAAGTTGATGTTGGACTGCGGAGAAAAGACCTCGTGCCAGCCAGCGGATTTTTGGGGGGGCGTAGGCGCCCGCGGGCCCGAGACCGGACTCGACAACTCACTTCCAGGGACTGGGAGAAAGGGGTCTGCTTCCGCACTGTCACGTCTCCACGTACGTCGCCGTCTTCGGCGCGAGCAAGGCCGGGTGAGAAGAGAGCCGAACACCAGGCCATAGTCGCGGCGTGATTTCTTGTCCTCGAGCGTCTCATGCAAAAACAGGATTCCCGAAGTGATACCAATCAGAAAGAGAAGGCTGATGAGCAAGTTCGGCAACGCAAATGGGTATTCTTTGAGCAAGGTCAGATGCCGGAAGAGTCCGGGGTACCGTTCAACCGGATGAACGAGAGTTCCGCCAAAAGACGGTCCAAATATGCTCCCGACCGTCCACACCAGCGGCATGATGCTAAACGCGAGCGGCTGCAGTTGTTTTTGTGGTACCAGTTCGGCGACCGCCGTCCTGATGATCCCGACGTTGCCGTTCGACAGTCCTTGGAGAGAGCGCGTGACAAAGGCCCAGACGAGGGACCGCGAGAAGCCAAAGAGGACGCTGGATATCATGGTGCAGGTCAACGCCAGTAGAATCATGGGCTTGCGGCCAAATCGATCCGACGCCCGCCCCCAGGCGATGCCGGTCAAGCACTGCGACAGGGAGAAGGCGGCTGACATGAGCCCGGCCCATTTGGCAACTTGGTCGGTCGGAACCTGGAACGACTGGATCATCTCAGGCTAGAGGACATCAGCGAGGACGACACCAGCAGGACTGGATCAATCGATGAACAAGGGACTCACAATGTATGGGTAGACCGAGGTCATGGCCACCGGTTCTGCAAAGCGGCATATTGCCAGGATGAGCAATTGCTGCTTGGGCAGTTGCAGTGCTCGCTTGCCTTCTTTCGCCATAACTCGCACCGAAACACGACCAAGAACGGACTGCAGCCCAATCCATGGAACCCGCTGAGCAGCTTCGACGTTGCTGGATGGTTGGCGAGAGTGTTTTGCTGGAACAGCAGGCCACAAGAAGAGGAGTGTGGAGAAGAAGAACAAACTGGACGTTGACCGTTTGGCTGGCCACTGGGCAGCGCAGTTTGGCCGGGGCATCTGAGTGATGGTGTCATTTTGCGTGGCAATGGGTGTATCCCAGCGGGCTGCAGCCTATCACTCAGGCACATTTTGGGCCGGGAGGGGCAGGCAAAGGAGGGGGCCAGGTTATAAGCTGCATTCTACCAGCCATGCTAAGAGTCCAACAGCCAATGGCCGGCTGGAACTCATTGGCCGACCGCTCCTCCTTCCAGGCCGGTACGCCACACGGGCGATCTGCGATTTCACACACGGTGGTGCGGGAAAGAAAGCGGCCAAATACTCCAGACCGGAGTCGTCGATTCAAATTCGCTTCTTTTTGTGACAGACCACGATCCATATTGTTGGTACAAAGGACTAGTACGAGGGTGTGTGTGGGGAAGGTCCGTTGCGACGACATTCACCGCGTTAGCTGCAGACATTTTGTTTCGGAATTCCCAGCCGCAGTATCGTACCCTGTATGTTGGCCTGATGCTCGCTATGTCTGTGTCGTGTCTCATGAAATATTTTGACCGACCGCAATTGTACAAGATGAAAAGGAGAGAGAAAAAGAAAAGAGGGTAAAAGTGCTCCACCGCCAACACCTTCGCTATGCAAAATGCAGTCAGAGCGCACAGGCTTGTCCTCAGATGCTCCGCAATTCAGGATTTTGGGGGTCTAGGACGAGGTCGTTTTCGTCGCCCACCTGGTTGACTTGGTAACGGTTCCCACAATTTGGTCGTGTCGTTGAACTTGTGGCTGGTCACCGGTCAGTAACCCACGACCGTCTGCTGTGAAGAAACTTACTGTTCAAACGTGGTCAGTGTCAGGGCCTTTTTGCCATACTCTTCCTCGAGCAACCAGGTATATTCAAATGGAATTTTGACATGGAATCCCTCAAAAAAGCTGTCCCGGAGAGGGAAAATATCTTGCTCCTGGAGTGAACATCAGCCTGGGGACAGAACGGTCAGTCAGCATGCATACCCGATAGTGATGCCCGTCTTTACACATCAATGCGCCTTCGATACCCTCGGCCCGCGCAGTAAAATTGGGGCGAACGGTTGAAATGTCAATGAACAAGCCGGTTTCGGTATCAATCCAGCGCGCATCGATCACGTTGAGCTTGTCCGATGTGGTCCGGATCGTGTAGTGTGGATTCACTTCCAACAGATAGGTGCGCCCTTCCCGGATGTGGGGCAGGTTGAAGTGGTATTCGGTCATGTTGTAGTATTTGGCAAGAAAGGCAATGGTCGTCTCCGACACTTGAACATCAATGTCCGAATCCCACGGCAGGATCTTCTGATTCCACCACCACCCGAGCAGGGTGCCATGCATGATCCACGTCTCGGCCCCGATGTCGGCCATGGTCGAGAGAAAAGTCTGCATCAAAGCAGTGAGGTGTGGCAGCCGCGTTTCCTGGCCGATCTGCGTCGCGGCGAATCGGCCATCGTAGTGGGAATGAAATGTCGACTCGTGGAAGTACTTGTCTTTCGGATCTCCCAATTTCCCACTGCGGTCGCGGTCCAACCGGGTCCTGACGTCGAAAAAATCGGCGTCGGCCTTGACGACCGCCGGGAGCGGCGACAGAGAGGGAAGGAAGAGGAGGAAGAAGAGCACTGTGAGGCAGAGCCTTGCAGAACAATGCTGGATCATCTTCTGGTCGCACTGGAGGACATCGCGGCTTCCGGGACGGCCAGTTCGGTTCTATGTTGAAGGAAGGCTGTGGCCGACACGCGACAGAATAAGACCGTCAACAAAGAAGACGGCTCGCTGAGGCTGTGGTCGACGTGGTGGAGGAAAAGGTGGTCGCGTGATGGGGGGGCGGGATCGGCGGCTCAGCACTTTGACGGATCAGACAGATATTTGCGGCAGAACTTGGTCGTGAGGCCGTCGCTAAATTCACAGAAGCGACCAGTCTGAGAGACGAGGGCTGAACAATGCAGCAGCTGAAGGGGGAGAGAAGATAACAGCTACTATCACTGCGGCCGCTGCCCGAGATGGGAGATTCGGAGATGACTAGGATTTGCCCGCCAGGCTGAGCATGTGGGCGGCCCGAGGTGGGGGCAAGACTGGACAAGCAACCCTACCCTGGACTTGCACCAGGTAAAGTTATCTTGATCCACCGCCTGTGAGGCCGCTGTTCTGCCGTCCTGGTCTACGTAACTCTGGACCCTCTTTGATGCATGGCGCTGTGTGCCGCGTCATGCAGCGGTTGGCTGTGGTGGTGGAGCTACAACCGGCGGCAGCCAGGTGGGAAGGACGGTGTGTACACGGACGGCCTGGGGCGCAATAGAAACCCAATCATGCACCTCAGCAGACTGGGTCTCAAGTCCTGCAATAAGGGGGCCAACCAAGCTTTGGGCGTCTCGCTAACGAGTGCTTTTTTTTGTTGCTTAGCACTTCTAGATATCCGCTTCCCCTCGTACTTGGCAATAGTCTGTGCCCCTTACGAAAGCATCCGGGAGACAACATCTCGCCCCTTAGAGATGCCGTGTTATCCATTGGCACATTCCGCTGATGAAATGGAAAGCAATATCGCAAAGGCCGCTATGAGTTCCATACAGTGACACATCTCAGGCTGATGCTGTGCTCTTCCCAATTCCCGCCTGGTATTCTCCAACACCATCTCCTCGACGATTGCCTTGCTGTCATTGAAGCTGTCAGTTCCGCCACCACTTCCCAACCTTGTTATCACAGTGCCGTGTCCATCGAACCAGGGGCAGCTGAATCCCTCACAGGCGCGTCACATCGTTCTTGAGTCTCCTTTATGCCTTTGGTGAGATTGATCGGCCGTTGGATCTCAACGTTGACACACTGAATTGCACGCTCATTCGTCATTTCAGAAGGAGAGGACAATCGGTGCTTGATTCCTCGGTCGACTTGACGGCCGCCATGGCAAAGCGCACAAGACAAAAGGTGTCCATGGACATATTTTCAAAATGCACGGATCAGAATCGCTTGCTAAGACATGGGCTAACAGCTTCAACAAGCAACGTGGTCGTGAAATTGTGGATGTCACTCTGATTGGCGCGAGGCGGTAGATCTGAGACTCCAGTTCCCTGGAAAGGCCCAGCCTCAATGCCTCTCCGGAAAAGCGAAGAGCAAGGCACAAAGGCGCACCGAAATGGACAGCAGATATGATTTTCTTTTGTGATGACTGTCAGCAGGAAGCGGGTAGGATACTCTGAGTAGGACTCCAATCCGCGCATGCTCGTCACCTCACATATTCAGGACATGATGCCACTCTCTCAAACATCCAGCGAGAAATCTGCTATACAGAAGCCGGAACGGTAAAACTCAACGCCTTCGCTACATGTCATATCTGGCACGGTCGTCAGCCAGTATTGTGAGATCCTCACATGCCCAAATCAAACCAAATCAAATTCTGGAACGTGGGCCAATACCAATTCCCTTTTTCCGGGTGCATAACCAAACAGAAAAATAGAGCTTTTACTTCACAGCCCACACTCCGGACCATGCAAAGGAGTCAAGATAACGGAGAGAGGTCTTCTGAACCGATCATCTCCGCCGGGGACTGTTTCGATGTTCAAACAGGGGTCCGTTTCGATGTTCAAACAGGGGTCCGTTTCGATGTTCAAACAGGGGACCCGTTGGATCCAGGCGGATGCGAGTCCCGAGTGGCACGTTTCGTCGTTCGCACGTCGTGCGCTCTAGGCACGGCCATCGTTGTGCCGCCTTCATTTTCTTCCTCGGGAATGGTCGCGCAGTATTTCTTCAACACTTGTTTCAGCGCCGGCCGTCGGATGGGCTTGGAGAGGAAATAATTCATGCCAGAAGCCATACATTCGTCCTCGTTGGATTTTTCCGCGAATGCCGTCAGAGCAACAATGGGCGCTGAAAAGCCCATCTCGCGGATGCGCCGCGTCGACTGGATGCCGTCCACATTGGGCATCTGCACGTCCATAAACACGAGATCGAATCTTTCGCCGCTTTCCATCGACTCGCGGACTTTGTCAAAGGCTTCCTGGCCGTCCTTGGCAATGGTCACGTCTGCAAGAATTAGGGTACCATTCCCATGCCAGAGAGAGGCCATGGCTCGCTCACTCACCGTAGACGTCCTCCAAACGCAGCATTCGCAACACGACTTCCTGGTTGACCTTGTTGTCTTCTGCCACCAGGACGCGGACCTTGCGCCCTTTCTCGGCGGCTTCACTCTCGACCTTTTTCATCTCGTTGAGCTTCGCCTCGGACGAGGTTGTCGTCCCTTCTTTCGCCACGTATGGCTGAGTGAAGCCGACGATTCGCGGCACGTCGGCCAGTTTTGGCGAAGTCGTGGTCTCGTCACGACCTGATCCCGGCGATGTGGTCGAATCAGCATGGTTTTGCAAGGCCACGTCGGGATGATCATGTAACGTCTGCCCCACGAAACTGCTGGGTTTCGAATGCGACCGTGGCGCCGAGGACGCAATCGACGGGGTGTGTTCGGCGACATAACGAAGGGGTAACCGCATCGTGAATTTGCTTCCCACTCCGACCTTGCTATCCAGTGAGATGTCCCCACCCATGAGGTCGGCCAGCTGCGTACAAATGCTGAGACCGAGGCCGGTCCCTCCGTATTTCTTGGACAACCCCAGGTCGCCTTGCACGAACGGCTCGAAGATCTTCTTCTGCTGCTCTGGCGGGATACCGGGGCCGGTATCCTCCACCTCAAAGTCAAAGGTCAAATCTTTCGTGTTGAGCGGGGCCGGAGACATCGACCGCCGACGCTCAGCGATTTTGGCAATGTGCGCCGTCCCTCCGGCGACATTGATGCTCAATTTGGGGTCTTCCATCAAGTGGGAATGGGAGTGTGACCGGTCAAGGTGGTCTGACGGCTCGGAATCTCCAGCGCCTTTGGAGGGGACCAACGACGCATCCGACGTTCTGATCTTCTTGCTGCTGACCGATCTTGGCTTTCTCGAATTCAACGATGACTTTCGGGCGCTCGCTGATCGGCTGGGGAACTTCTCGGCCAGTCCGACACAGCGAATCCGCACAATGACCGATCCATGCGCGGGCGTAAACTTCAGGCTGTTGCTGACAAAGTTCATGAGAACCTGGAGAATGCGGTTCTTGTCCCCCCACAGGCACATATCTCGCACTCGACCGGTCCCGGCCGGACCGTAGAGCTTCTCCTCGGCAGAATCGGAGCTGTCCCCGAAAGCATCGTTGGTGCCCAGGTAGAGGATTTTGAGCTCGACCTGGGCCTCTCGCGCTTGCTTCTCAAACGTCGGAATGAGCTGGGTGCTCAGATCACTCAGTCTGAACTCGGCTTCATCGATCGAGAGTTGCTGTCCGACCTCGTTCTTACTGAACATGAGCACGTCCGTGAGGAGATGGAGAAGGAGATCGCCCAACTTATAGATCGTGCTCAGCGTGGACCGGATCTTGTGGATATCGTCCTCGTTCATGCACACCGTCGTCAACCCGAGAATGCCATTGAGCGGCGTCTTGAGTTCGTGGGAGATATTGGCGATGAAGAGCGTCTTGCTCTCATTGGCCGCCTCGGCCGCCTTTTTGCTTTTTTCCAGCTCTGCTGTGCGCTCTTTGACCCGTTCTTCGAGCCGTTCGTACTGCATGGCCAGTTCGTCGGTCATTTCGTTGAATGTTTTGGTCAACTCGGTCAGCTCGTCCGTGATACAATGCCGGTGTTCCGGCACTTTGCTGGGGATTCGAAAAGTCCTCCGACGGAGGCGTCGCGGCGTCGAGGGCCGATCACCGCCATCCTTCTTCAGATGTGACCATTTCGTGATAGTACCCAAAAACCCATCCTTGGGCCCCTTCTCGACGTGGATGACATCTTCTCCGCTTTCATCCTCAGTGGTCGCGTTTCCGATGGCACTTTCATATTCACTCCCTTCCTCCGGTTGATATGGCTCTATTGTTTTGGCCGTCGCGGCACGTAACTGTCGGATCGGTGTGATGGAATAATGAGCCATGGGGAACGTCACCAGCAGGAGGAGGCCCATCACCGAGAAAACACATATCAGGACAACGTCGCGCAGATGGTTGATCGGCATCACGACCTCGCTGTGGGACAGTTCCACCAAAAGAACCCAGTCGAGGTATTGAGTTGATAACACGGCATAACCCACCGAGACGGTGATGTTTTCTTCGTTGTGAGTCGAAATGTACGCGCCGGCGTTGTTGATGGCGTGATTGTCCTGGGTCCATGCGGACACCACGGCCGGATAGGCCGACATGGGGAACGGGATGGTCGAATCCTGAAGGCTGCTTCTCTCCTGGTGGCGGTTTGACAGTGTCGAGTTGCTCTGAGGGGGGAGGATGAACTGTACCTCCTGACGACTGGCGAATTCCGGGGTCGCTCCTCTGATTTGCCGAGAAAAACGATTATCTCTCCTGGCAGGACCGACGAGGAGGACTTGTCCGCTGTCCCCGAGCCCTTCGGGTGAATTTTGGATATTGTAGAGCGTGGACATGTCGATGACGACGGTCAGCCAGCCCAGAATGTCCGACCGCGAAGTGTTGTTGATCATGGCGACCGTTGCCGAGAGGAGTGCGTACGTCTCGTTGACGATGAGCGGGCCCAGAAGGAGGGTATCGTTGGGCATCAACTCGGTTCCATCATACGACACCGTGGCAGCTCCAGACGCCGTCGGAGCGCCGTATGTCAAGTTGGGGTATAGAGCAGGAGGGTAACCCAGACCAGGATCCCCAAGGTAGACGGCACTACCATTGGTATAATTGTAAGGCATTTGGACTATGCCAGCCAGGCCGGAAGCCGTCACGTTCAAAAGACCGTAGGAAGCGGTCATATTGCTGTCCAGCGCGTTGGGGAACACCGAGGCCTGGACCAAAAGGTTCCCGTTTGCGAGGGCTCCTTCGAGATCCGTCAATGCACGTGTCCAATTGTCATCAGTCCTGTTTCCTTCGTGGCGCACAGCGAGTCAGTAGGAGTCCGTTTTACGTCCTTCCACTCTTGGAAGTCAGTCAAAGAATGATTACCAGAATTGTACCGTTCCATGGCACTTTGGATGAGCCCTCGAGTCGAGACCGACAGGACCTGGGATTGGTACAAGAGGAGCGAGGAGGACAGCTGGGCAGCCTTGAGAGAAGCCGTCAACGAGAGACCAGAGAGTCTTCACACGGTCAGCACGGCAGCACACCCGCGGGGGTCGGAGAATTCACCTCATATTTATGATAAATCTGTAGTTTTGAAACCACTAGAATGATCCGTCAGCCGGTGCGCGCGAGAGAGACTGAGAGAACGGAACACGGTGAGAGGAGGGTTACCGTTGCCAGGGCCAGCACGGTCAAGGCCATCAGAGAGCAGAGGAGCACCAGGAGCCCAAGCTGCTCCCGAATTGAGATCCGCATGATTGCGGCCGGGGCAAATGCCTCGTCTTTGGCATCTCACACCTCAGTAGAGCCTTCTCGTCTCCTAGCTCGGTGGTTGATTCATGCTGGCGTCTGGGGATGTGTGTCCGCTGAAAGTTCACGCCCGATGTTGTCTTCGACTGGACCTTTGACATGGGAACCGGCAGGAAGGACGGTAGCGAAAGCGCTGTGGTGGAGGCCGGGCCTCTGTGTTGGAGGCAGAGGAGAGATGTGCGGCGCAGCTGAAGGTTCTGATTCGCGACCAGGTGCGGCTGTGACCGCAACACCTCGACTACCGCACTCGGCCCTCTGAACCTTTGTAAAAGAATGACACGGTTGGAGGACGGAGCCGGCCCAAATGAGCAACAGGCCACGACCAGAATGCGGTGCCGTGGTGAGCGCAAGAAGGGTGAGTGGGAGTCGGTCGCCGCCACAGATGGACTAGATCGATCCACGGCAGAGTACGTCGGCGTGAAATGACTGGGGAGAATGGACCCGACCGGGAGGACGATCGGCAAACCAAGAGGTTCTAGGTCCACGCAGCAGGGGGCCACGTACTTTGACTCCAGAGACGAAGCCGACGGGGGAAGGTAAGCCAGAAAACAGTCCAAATGGCACTCGAGTTGGGACCCGATGTTCCCACAGGCCCACCAGGGAGTCCCGCCCGTCTACTCGACCTTTTCTTCAAGCCTGCCATCAGCCCAATCAGGTCGTTCGTCGTCATTCTCGGTTCTTGTCGCTCTGCTGTGCGGGTTCCCCACCAATAACTGTCAGCGAGCTGCGGGTAGCTTTCATCTACTCGCAAAGTAGATCGTAGCACAGTGCCTGAGGTCAGGTCCATCATCGTCGCAGACCCGGCCAGCTCAGCCGGATCAGGAGAAGGTCGCCGCTTAACCCTGAAACATCACTGCATGAGTTGGCGCCACTGCACCTAAATCAGCCACAACAGACCAATGCAGAGTCCAGG